>TARA_R110002051_G_scaffold4579_2_pt1 | contig 58399 bp, 60 predicted proteins | sample TARA_R110002051 | Tara Oceans TARA_R110002051 (sample SAMEA4397023) | marine metagenome | biome: Polar Biome; feature: [MES] marine water layer (ENVO:01000295) within the mesopelagic zone...; material: water (ENVO:00002006), including particulate matter (ENVO:01000060) such as......
CATGTCGACTGATACGTGGCCGTCAGTACGGACAGGTATTGTCGGCCATGTAGTCGTGCACCGTGATCTCGCCGGATTTGATGCCCGCCTCGGCCTTCTCGACCGCTGCTTTCATCTCGTCGGTGATCATCGCCTTGTTGTGCTCGTCCAGTGCCCAGCCGACCCCGTTATCGCCGAGGCCGAGAACATTGATGCCCGGCTTCAGCTCACCGGCCTGTGCTTCCTTGAAGACCCGGTAGGCGGCGATATCGACGCGTTTCAGCATCGAGGTCAGCATGATACCCGGATGCAGGTAGTTCTGGTTGCTGTCGACGCCGATGGCTTTCTTGCCTGCGTCTGCTGCGGCCTGCAGCACGCCGAGACCGGTGGAGCCGGCGGCGGCGAAGACAATGTCCGCACCACGGTCGAACTGGCTGCGGGCCAGCTCGGCGCCCTTGGTCGGGTCGTTCCAGGCGGCCGGGGTGCTGCCGGTCATGTTCTGCAGAACCTCGATGTCCTTGTTCGCCCACTGGGCGCCGCCGACATAGCCGCAGGCAAAGCGGCGGATCAGAGGAATATCCATGCCGCCGACAAAGCCGAGCTTGCCGGTTTCGGAGGCTTTCGCCGCCAGCACGCCGACCAGGAAGGAGCCTTCATGCTCGTTGAAGACGATGGACTGCACGTTCGGCACGTCGACCACGCTGTCGATGATGGCGAAGCTGGTGTCTGGATATTCCTTGGCGATCTTCTCGATGGCCGGACCCTGGGCAAAACCGACGCCGAGGATCGGGTTGGCGCCCTTGCGTGCCATGCGGCGGATCGCCTGCTCACGCTGGGTTTCGTTGGTCACCTCGAATTCGAGATATTTGACCCCGGATTCCTTGGAGAAACGTTCGACACCTTCATAGACGCCTTCATTGAAGCTCTTGTCGAACTTTCCGCCCATGTCGAACACGACGGCCGGCTTGAACTCTGCGGCATCGGCGGCGGCGCCGATCCCGATTGCGGCAATCGCCGCCAGTACCCACTGTTTCATTATGTGCCATCCCTGTTTATTAAGGCCGTTCAGGGCCTGTTCGCGGATTGCCATCCGTGCCGGTAGTCTAAAAAAGAAAATGGCCGGAGTCCTGCTGCTTTTACCGATCAGTAAAATTGCGGAAAGCCCGCAGATTTCAAAGGCCGCCGGGGATTAGCCGATGAGTGCACCGCGTCTCAAGTCAAAAATGCTGGTTCAGGCCGGATTACGCCAGTGCATGGTGCTTGGTCTGATGGCGACCGTGGTGCGCTCGGGGGATGACGATGCGGGCGCGGTTTATCTCAAGATCAACCGGCTCGGGCCGGGTTTCACCATTCTTGCGCTCGCGCGGGAACTGGATGGCAGCCTGAAATGGCGGTCGCGGACCGGGGACACGCCGGTGCCGGAGGCAGATGCGGACGCGGTGCTGGAACGGGAGCGCCGGATAGATCCGGATATCTGGGTGCTGGAAATCGAGGATCGCGAGGGCCGCAATCCGCTCGAAGACGCGATGTTCTTCTGAGCCTGATCCAGAACCGGCTGTCAGCCGGTTCTGGATCGGAATGATGTTCGTTCAGGTTATTCGGCGTCGGCCGCGACCTGGACCTTGACCATCTTGTCGGGGTCAACCGGCGGCTCACCCTTCTTGATCATGTCGACGAATTCCATGCCTTCGGTGACTTCGCCCCAGACGGTGTACTGACCGTCGAGGAAGCGGGCGTCCTTGAAGCAGATGAAGAACTGGCTGTCGGCGCTGTTCGGGCTCTGGGAGCGTGCGGCGCCGACGGTGCCGCGCTGGAACGGCGCGTCGGAGAATTCGGCGTCCAGCTTCTTGCCGGATCCGCTCATGCCGGTGCCGGTCGGATCGCCGGTCTGCGCCATGAAGCCGTCGATCACCCGGTGAAAGACGATGCCGTCATAAAAGCCTTCGCGGGCCAGTTCCTTGACCCGGGCAACATGCTTCGGGGCCAGGTCCGGCTTGAGTTCGATGACCACGCGGCCGTGGTCGAGATCGATGAAGAGGGTGTTTTCCTGATCGCTCAAGGTTTCGATCCTTTTCTGAGTTTCTGGGAATGCGTTTTAGGGAACAGGTGAACCCCGGACTTACTGAGCGTCCGCGGCGACCTGCAGTTTCACGATGTGATCCGGGTTGCGGGGCGGCTCGCCGCGCTTGATCTGGTCGACATATTCCATGCCCTTGGAGACCACGCCCCAAACGGTATATTGGCCGTTGAGGTTCTGGCAGTCCGTGAAGCAGATGAACCACTGGCTGTCGGCGCTGTTCGGATTGCGTGCCCGGGCTGCGCCGACGGTGCCGCGCACGAATGGAGCATTGCTGAATTCCGCCTTCAGCTTCTGGCCGCTGCCACCCATGCCGGTGCCGGTCGGATCGCCGGTCTGTGCCATGAAGCCGTCGATCACCCGGTGAAAGATGATGCCGTCATAGAAATGCTGGCGCGCCAGTTCCTTGACCCGTGCCACATGGTTCGGCGCCAGGTCGGGGCGCAGCTCGATCTCGACGCGGCCATATTCGAGGTCGAGATAAAGCGTGTTTTCAAGATCCGCGGCGCGCGCCGGGCCGGTCAGCAGGACTGCGGTCAGCAGCACCAGCAGTGCGCAAAGGCGATGGGCCATGTATGCCTCCGAGATTAAGCGTTTCCGGCCGCACCATAGACGACCGCGCTCAACGGGCAAGACCGAACAGAGTCTCGGTATCCAGATGGGCTTCGAGATGATCGGCCAGCCGGTCCAGCACGCCATCGATCTCGGCGGTGAAATTCATGCCGGAGAAGTGGGTGGCGCCGAGACCGGCAAGAAAGCTCCGGCGGAAGCTGTCATCGGAGAACATGCCATGCAGATAGCTGCCCGCGATTTGCCCCGAAGGGGAGCAGGCGCCATCCTGATGCGGGCCGGTGCCATCGTCGATGGTGGCGAAGGGACGCGCCCTGTCGGAACCGTCGGTCCGGCCGATATGGATCTCGTAGCCGGAAATAGGCTCCCCCATGGCGGCCCCGGTCATGGCGCTTCCGGTGACGCGGGTCAGGGCCTTTTCCGGAGACAGCACGGTTTCGACATCCAGCAGCCCGAGCCCGTCCGCCGATCCGGCGGGGCCTTCCAGACCGTCCGGGTCATGCACCTTGCGGCCCAGCATCTGGTAGCCGCCACAGATCCCGAGCACGCGCCCGCCGCGCCGGACATGCCCGGCGATATCAACATCCCAGCCCTGAACGCGCAGGTCGGCAAGGTCGCCGATGGTCGATTTTGAGCCGGGAATCAGGATCAGCGCGGCATCGCCGGGCAGGGCGCGGCCGGGCTCCACGATATCGACGGTGATGTCCGGCTCCAGCCGCAGCGGGTCCAGATCGTCGAAATTGGCGATGCGGGAAAGGCGCGGGACGGCGATCTTGATTGGCCCGGCGGCCTCGCGGACCGCGCTTTCAAGGGCAACGGCGTCTTCCGCGGGAAGTTTGCCTGCTTCGGGGAAATAGGGCACCACCCCGAGCGAGGGCCAGCCGGTGCGTTCGGTGACGATGCGCAAGCCTTCGTCGAACAGCGAGACGTCGCCGCGAAACTTGTTGATCAGATAGGCGGCGATACGCGCGCGGTCTGCCTCCGGGATCACCGCGTGGGTGCCGACGAGTGACGCGATGACACCGCCGCGATCGATGTCGCCGATCAGCACCACCGGGCAGTCAACAGCTTCGGCAAATCCCATATTCGCGATATCACCGGCGCGCAGATTGACCTCCGCCGGACTTCCCGCGCCCTCGACCAGAATCAGGTCGGCCTCTTCCTGCAGACGCGCGAAGCTTTCGCGGACAGCGCCCAGCAGGTCCGGCTTCATGGCCTGATAGGCACGGGCCTTGGCGTGGCCCCGTGCCTTGCCCCGCACCACCACCTGGGAGCCGAGATCGGTTTCGGGTTTCAGCAGCACCGGGTTCATGTCGGTATGCGGCTCGACCCCACAGGCACGGGCCTGCAATGCCTGGGCCCGGCCGATCTCGCCGCCATCGATGGTGACGGCGGCATTGTTGGACATGTTCTGCGGCTTGAAGGGGCGAACTGTCAGGCCGTTCCGCGCCGCCAGCCGGCACAGGCCCGCGACCAGCACGGACTTGCCGACATCGGATCCTGTCCCCTGAAACATCAGCGCTTTTGCTGTCATTCTCGCCACGCATTCCCCGTTCATCAATGCAGGCTATACCGCAGGTGATTTTGTTTGTCCTGTTTACGAAATGTTCAGGTTTAACGGGTAAAAAAACACCAAGCACGCGTCATCCCTGACTTCCTCCGGCGGGATCTCGCAGGCAACGGAACACTCGAGCCTTTCGACTTCGCTCCCTCCCTCCCGGCTCGAGCTAGGGCGGTCCTTCGGGACCGCCCGACTTATTTTTCTCCTGAAAATTCATCTGCTTTCAGTGGCTTGCTGGGAAAAGCAAATACAGACCTTTTTTGGTCCTTTATTCTGTATTGACAATCACTCGCAGTAAGCATCATATGCGAATGACTCTCAATTGCGGGTATCGCGCGATGTATGTGTGTCTTTGCAACGGATTTACCAATCGCTGTGTCGACAAGGCTATAGATGCCGGTGCGCGGACGGTTGGTCAGGTGTATCAAAATGTCGGGTGCCGCCCCCAGTGTGGAACCTGCATGAACACCATTCGGGAACAGCTCTCGGCGCGTACGAGCGAGATTGAGATGTCCGCCTCGGATGCCGCATAGGTCCGGGATTAAATACTAACTCATTGTTATATTGAGTGTAATTCGCAATATAGATTTTGCGAACGCCCTTGGAATTATTCTAATCAGTGCTATCTTCGGCTCCGGGACATATATTCTGGAGTAAGGCCTATGAAGGGCGACACTAAGGTTCTCGAATTTCTGAATAACGGTCTGAAGGGCGAATTGACCGCCATCAGCCAGTATTTTCTACACGCCAAGATGTTGCAGGACTGGGGTTTTTCGAAACTCGGCAAGCACGAGTATGACGAATCCATCGATGAGATGAAGCATGCGGAAACGCTTATGGCGCGCATTCTTTTCCTCGAAGGCGTGCCGAACCTGCAGTATCTCGACAAGCTGCTGATTGGCGAGGACGTCAAGGAAATCTTCGAAGGCGACATGAAGCTCGAGCTGGACGGCATTGCCAATTACAAGGCCGGCATCAAGCATTGCGAGGAAGTCGGTGATTATGTGACCCGCGATCTCTTTGCCGAGATCCTCGAGGACGAGGAAGGTCACGTCGATTACATCGAGACGCAGCTCAGCATGATCGAAAAGTTGGGCATGCCCAATTATCTGCTGCTGCAGTCCGACGCGAACAAGATGGACTAACGCAGATCCGGCCACGGATTTGCATCGAGAACCGGGACATCCTGCCAGTCGGGCGGGATGTCCTTTGTTTTAAGGGCAGGCGGTCCGGTGTTTCAGGGACCGGTTGACCTAAGCGTCCACCCTGGCTGCGGCGGGTGATGAGAACGCGGCCTGTGCCAGAAGCATCGTGGCCTGTGCCGTCGCCTGGACGCTGACCTGTTCCATCCACATCCCGAGCCGGGATTCCACCAGATCCATCTGGTGTTGCCGGGCTGCGTTCAGGATGCGCAGGAGCAATTGCTCATCGATACTCAATGGCGCTGTCTCAATCGTGGCGATGGCAAGACGCCGGCGGCTGCCGAGAATCAGGAGTGTCATCATCCGGTTGAGCGGCGCGAGAGCCGGGACAAGCCCGGAGAACTCAAACGCGTCGAGAACGGAGCCTGTCGCGCAACGCCGTTCCTTGTGCGCGTGCATCCATTGCCGCATGCCCCAGAGGATCAGGGTTTCGAATTCATCGAGCGTGGGTGTCGCCAGTATTGAAGGGAGTGGCCCGCTTCCGGTCCGCGCCTGAATCCCGGTTTGTGCTGTCAGCGAATGCTGCACGATTTATCCCTCCCATCGAATGGTCAGGACAGGTTAGTGATTATGAGAATGAGTTGCAATTAAAAGAATTCATCTCAGGGGCGATCAGGCACGGTTTTTCCAGCCAATTCGAAACAGGCCGAGACGATGGTCTGGAGACCGGCCTCCGGACTCCCCAGCTCCACGGACCTGGCCGCGGCGATGGCCGTTTCGAGAAAGCCGTCATCGCGCGCCGTCCGGACGAGAAACTGCGTCAGTGCCTTGCCGGGAAGCTCCTTCGCCGGATTGTTCAGTACGCGCGTCGCGCCAAGGGTTTCGATCCGCTTGGCCGTGACGAGATGTTCCAGGTTCCAGGGCAGGATGGCCTGTGGTGTTCCGGCCATGGTTCCGGCGACCGCTGTTGAGAGCCCGCCGTGATGCACCAGCAGCCGTGCCCTTGGCATGACCTCGTTGAAGGGCAGGGGCGTCGGGCTGATACGGAACCGGGCGGTGGAGTTCTTACGGGCGGATTCCGCATTGATGCCGCTGATATAGGCCTGCACCTGAAGGCCGCTCTGTTTCAGCGCATCCATTGCCAGCTTCAGAAGCGGGTGGGAATGCGGCATGTAGAAAAACACGCCGTCCGCCGTCCGCTGGTCCTTCGGCAGGGGCGTGATGTCCGTCGGCATGTTGAAGGGCGGGACAGTTTCCTCCGCGCGATGCGCCGCATAGGGATCGACGATGGACAGGGTGAGCGGAAAGGACCGGTCGCCGTGAAAGGCATCGCTCAGATAGGGGAGCTGTTCCTCACCGCGCAATCGCAGCATCTTGTTGATGGTGGCGAGCAGCTTCGCTTCATGTTCCCGGGAAAATTTTTCGAGCGACTCCTGCCAGGGCCGGATCGGCGGCATGGCCTGTCCGCCGGGCGGCATGGTGTAGCCGTTTCCGATGGTCAGGGACGGGATCCGGCCGCGCGCCGCGATATTCATGGTCGGGCTGAAATCACCGATCACCAGATCCGGGCGCACGGCCGCGAAGAGACCGCTCCAGGCTTCGAGGCGGGAGGCCAGGCCGATCTCGTTGCCATAGCCGATCAGGTTCAGGACATCGGCGAAGGAATGGGTCGGGACCGTTCGCGCTTTCGGGTCGGACGGCATGTTCCAGCGCGGGATCGGCAGCAGATGATAGCCGTCCGGCAGCTTGCCTGTTTTCGGATCCCAGAAGCCATCCGCGCGTTCGGTTTCCTGCAGGGCGAGGAAAATTTCCGCGCCCCGTTCCCGAAGCGCGCGGGCGATCGGTTTGATCCTGTTGATGTGGCCGAGTCCGGCCCCAAATTCCCACCCGAATAAAATGCGCATCAACCGTTACTTTTCAGTGCCTTGATTTATTTGCATAGTGACGCTGCAGATTCGGAAAGCAAGCCGGGAAAGAACGGAATATGGAACAGCCGCGGCAATTGCCGGTCGGAGAGGAGATCTTCCTCGATCATATAGCGCATTTCGTGCCGGATATGGCGGAGGCGCATCGCGAGTTTAACCGGCTCGGCTTTGTGCAGACGCCCTATACGGAACACCGCCATATTGTTGGCGAGGAGACCGAGCCGGTGCCGTCGGGCACGGCAAATCGCTGCATCATGCTGCCCGAGGGCTATATCGAGGTGATCACGGTATCGGATGCGTCGACGACGCTTGGCGGGCGGGCGAAAGCCCAGATGGAGCGGTATGTCGGCCTGCATCTGATCGCTTTTGGCTGCGCCGATCCGGAAAGCGTACAGGGCCGGTTGACCCTGACCGGCTTTCACCCGGAGCCCCTGGTGCATCTGAAACGCCCGGTCGGTCTGGCCGACGGGGGAGAGGACGAAGCCTCCTTTACCGTCTGCCGGGTCCGGCCGGAGGACATGCCCGAGGGGCGGGTGCAATATGTTGCGCACCATACCGAGGAGATCGTCTGGCAGGACCGCTGGCTGCATCACGGTAATGGTATTGTCGCGCTCCGGGATGTGGTGGTTGGCGTGGAGACTCTCGACAAGGTGGCTGCACGCTATTGCTGGTTCCTGAACCAGGGCGGCCCGAAGCCGCTGAGCGAGCATGTCTGGCGTATTCCGCTCGACCGCGGCGGCGTGGTGATCGTGGACGAGGAGGGGCTTGGCGCGCTTGTGCCGGATGCGGAATTACCGGAAGACGGTCCTCTGATCGTCGGCTACGGGCTGCTATCCGAAGATCTGGCGAAGACCGAAGCCTTCCTGAAGGAGCGCGGTTTCGCGCCGGAGAGCATGGACGGTTATCTCCGCCTCTCCCTGCCGGAGACCATAGGCGGAACCCTGTTCATCGCGGAAAATGAGGAGAAATTGCCCTGGATCGGGGGATAGAGTCATAAAATCGCCAGCAAATGTGTGTAGAACAGGCTCGTAACGAAACGAGGCTGGGTATTGTGGGTGCTGGTGATGATGATCGAGACCCTGAACGCGAAAGCAACGAGTTGGATCCGATGATCGATGCATCCCTGCCGGAGAACCCGGCTCTTCCAAAACTTGAAGGCCTGGAGCGCCGCCGTGCCTGGTGGCACCTGATGGCGCAGGATCACGGGGTCTTCCGCTCGATCTATTTGAACAAGCATCTGGTGCGGGATGACCTGTGGCGTTCGGCCCAACCGTCGCCGTGGCATCTGGAGCGGCTGGCCAAGGCCGGTTTCCGGACCGTTCTCAATCTGCGCGGCTCGGAGCAGGACAATTACCGCTACCGGCTGGAGCGGGAAGCCTGTGAGCGGCTCGGGTTGAAGCTGATCAGCCTGCCGATCCGCTCCCGCAGTCCGCTGAAGCGGGAGACCATGATCGACGCCATCAATGTCTGGGACCAGCTCGAGGGGCCGACCCTGATGCATTGCAAGTCCGGCGCGGACCGTACCGGACTGATGAGCACGCTTTATCTGCACCTGAAGCACGGCGTGCCGATGCGGGAAGCGATGGACCAGCTTTCCCTGCGCTTCGGCCATATGAGGCAGGGCAAGACCGGTGTTGTCGATTTCGTGTTCGAGACATTCGCCGACCGGCATGAGGAAACCGGGATCACATTCCGCGACTGGGTCGAGACGGAATATGATCCCGATGCCTTGAAGGCGTCCTTCCGCGATCAGTGGTTCTATTCACTGATCGTCGACAAGGTGCTGCGCCGGGAATAATCCGGTCAGGCGGCGATTTTTCCGTTCAGCTCGTCCTCGATAAAGGCCCGGATGACGGCTTCCATGCCTTCATCCTGCGTAAAGCCGAGCGCTGCCGCCTTCTTGGTGTTGAAGGCGGGCGGCCAGCCGCGCACGATCTTTTCGATGAAGGGATCGGGCTCCCAGTCGATCCGCCCCGCCACGGCCGGACCGGCGACATTTTCCAGTGCTTTCGCCATCTCCGCGACAGTGAGCGAGAAGCCGGGAAGCGAGACCGTGCGGGACGCGCCCCAGGCACTGGCTGCCAGATTATGGGCGTGCAGTGTGTTCTCGACGATGCTGCGCGGGGAGGCGAGCCACATCTTGGCGTCTGGCGCCACCGGACAAACAGCGCGCTGCCCCTGCAATGGCTCGCGGAAGATCGAGCTGGCAAAGGTGGAGGCGGCCTTGTTCGGCTTGCCCGGACGCACCACGACAGTCGGGAAACGAAGCGAGCGCCCATCCACGAAGCCGCGCCGGCTGTAGTCCGACACCAGCAGCTCACCGATGGCCTTCTGGGTGCCGTAGGAGGTCGTCGGCGTCGTTGCCGTCATGTCCTCGACGATATTGGGCAGGTCCCCGCCGAAAGCCGCACAGGAACTGGCGAAGACCATTTTCGGCGTGCCGTCGGCTTGCCGGAGAATTTCCAGAATGTTCCGCGTGGCATCCAGATTGACGGCCATGCCGAGTTCGAAATCCTCTTCTGCCCCGGCGCTGACAATGGCGGCAAGATGGAAGACGCTGTCCGTGTCGCCCGGGATGGCCTCGGCCAGCAGGGCGCTGTCCGTGATATCGCCGGAGAGGCTGCGCACCCGGCTATCGTCCGTCAGCGCGGCGGGCGCCGGTACGGTGTCGAGCAGGGTCAGCTCGGTGATGCTCTGCCGGCTGCCGTCGGCGGCGACGATGGCGTTGGAATCGAGCAGGCGGCGGGCCAGTTTCTGGCCAATGAAGCCCGTGGCCCCGGTGATGGTGACCTTCATAGGGACCACTCCTTCTTCCATCCGAGACCATCGACGGTCCCGGCTTCCGGTCGGTATTCGCAGCCGACCCAGCCGTCATAGCCAAGCTCGTCCATCAGATCGAACAGGTAACGATAATTGATCTCGCCGATATCGGGTTCGTGCCGGCCCGGGACGCCCGCGATCTGGATATGCTCGATCAGGTCGAGATAATCCTGCAGGTGAACCGCGAGATTCCCTTCCATGATCTGGCAGTGATAGAGGTCGAACTGCAGCCGGACATTGTCCGCGCCGACAGCCTCGAGGATCGACCGGGCCTGGGCCTGATAATTCAGGAAGTATCCGGGAATATCGATGTTGTTGATCGGCTCGATGATCAGGGTTTTGCCGCGCTTGGCTGCGATCGGAGCCGCCTGACGCAGATTGGCTATCAGGGTTTCCGTACAGGCCTCGCGGGAGACGCCGTCGGGGACAAGGCCGCTCATCACATGCAGGCGCGGGCAGTCGAGCGTGACGGCATAATCGAGCGCCTGTTCCAGCGCCGCGCCGAAAGTATCTTCCCGTCCCGGAATTGCCGCGAAACCGCGCTCCCCCGCTTCCCAGTCACCGGGCGGCAGATTGAAGAGCGTCTGCTCAAGACCGGCGTCCTTCAGGCGTGTGTTGATCGTTTCGGCCGGGAAATCATACGGAAACAGGAACTCGACACCCTTGAACCCGGCATCGGCCGCAGCCTGGAAACGGTCAAGGAACGCATGCTCCTGAAACATCATGGATAGATTGGCTGCCAGTTTTGGCATGAATACCCCCTTGGTTGCCGGTCCTTGAAATTGCCGGTTGAAGCGCGGTCCCGCGCTTGATTGGAGACGCAGCCTACAGCAGACTGCGCTGCTCAATCCAGAAACTGATTTGTTAAGGGAGGCATGCGGTTATGGCGCCTATTCTCGGCTGTATCGCGGATGATTTCACCGGGGCGACCGACCTCGCGAACATGCTTGTGCGCGGCGGCATGCGGACGGTGCAGCTGATTGGCGTGCCCGATGGAAAGACTCCGCTGCCCGATGCGGATGCCATCGTCGTTGCCCTGAAATCGAGAACAAATCCGGTGAAGGAGGCGGTCGCTCAGTCACGCGCCGCGCTGAAATGGCTGCAAAATGCAGGCTGCCGGCAGTTTTTCTTCAAATATTGCTCCACATTCGATTCGATCGACGAGGGCAATATCGGGCCGGTGACGGATGCGCTGATGGCGGATCTGAAGACGGACTTCACGATTGCCTGTCCGGCCTTTCCCGAGACGGGGCGGACGATTTTCAAGGGGCATCTGTTCGTCGGCGATCAGCTTTTGTCCGACAGCCCGATGCGGAATCACCCCCTGACACCGATGACGGACAGCAATCTTGTGTCGGTCCTGCAACGACAAACTAAAAATCCAGTTAAGATGATCCAGTTCGCTACCGTCGAAGCCGGTCCGGAGGCAATTTCGGCGGAAATCGAGGCGTTGAAATCGGCCGGAGGTGGTATCGCCATTGTGGATGCCGTTCTTGATCGTCATTTGTTTTCAATAGATTGCGCTCTGACTGATCTTGCGCTGATCACCGGTGGGTCCGGTATCGCCATCGGCCTTCCCGAGAACTACCGGCGGCAGGGTCTGCTGGGGGAAACGGCTGGAGCGGATGCCGTTCCGGCGGTTCCGGGGCATGCCGCTGTGCTTGCCGGAAGCTGTTCCGTTGCGACGCTCGGGCAGATCGAGCGGTTCAAGGCGGACTATCCATCCGTTGGCATCGATCCGCTGCGTCTGGCGGATGGCGAGACTGTGGTGGAAGAAGTGCTCGACTGGGCGCGCGAAAAGATTTCGGCGGGTCCGGTACTGGTTTATGCCAGCCAGCCGGCGGAAACGGTGCGTGCGGTGCAGGACCGTCTTGGCCGCGCGGAGGCTGGCGCACTGGTCGAGGAGGCCATGGCCGCGATTGCCAGGGGGCTGGTCGCGTCAGGTGTGCGGCGCCTGGTCGTCGCGGGTGGGGAGACTTCCGGCGCCGTTGTGTCCGCGCTGGGTGTGACAGGGCTGCGGATCGGGGCGCAGATCGACCCCGGCGTTCCGGCGACGGTCTCTCTGGGCGACGAGCCCATCGCGCTGGCGCTCAAGTCCGGTAATTTTGGCGGTACGGACTTCTTTGCCAAGGCACTGGCGGCCATGCCGTAACCGCTCTGATGCCGGGGGCTAGGTCTGGATTGCGGGGAAGACGAGAGAGACGGAGGTGCCGAAATTCGGATTGCTCCTGATTTCAATCTCCACGCCATAGGGGGCGAGCTGGGCTTTCATGATCGACAGGCCGCGGCCTGTGCCGAGCTCGCCATCTGATCCTTCCGCCGGCTTGACGGGCAGAAACTGGAGAACTTTCGAGAGTTTCTCCGGTGACATTCCCACCCCGGTATCGCGCACCACCATGATAACGGCACCGGATTTAGGGTCGCACTTGCCGATGACTGCGATGGTTCCGCCGGAAGATGTGAACTTGATGGCATTCGTAATCAGATTGCCGAGGACATCTTCAAGGATGGTTTGGGGAATAGGCAGGGAGGGAAACCCCCGCTCGAACTGGACATACAGAGAGACATTTTTCTCTTCCGCCAGTGCCGCATAGCGTTCGACCACGATGCTTGAAACAGCGCTCGCATCTGTCGATGGCGCTGGCCCCGGATCCGGCATGCCCGTTTCATCTCCGTCAAGCAAGCGGTCGCAGATTCGCACCAGGGCCTCGGCGGCATCATGGGCTACCGTTGAGTAGCGCTGATATTGCGGATGGCTGTGTGGCCCGTGCTTTTCGGCCTTCAGGAGATGTGTATAGGCACGCAGCGCATTCAACGCATTGCGCATTTCGTGCGCAATGTCGGCCACGAATTCCTTGTCGCCGCCAAGGGCTGTCTCTGTTTCCGTGCCATCCACAGAGGAGGGAGCATCGGGTATATGCGTCTTCTTCATATTTATACATGCCGTTTGTCATCGGTTCATGGTAACGACACCGCAGCATGAGACTGTTCTTTTATTCGGTTTCGGTGCAATGCATGCCGGTGGGTCACTGAGCGACTGTTTATCAAGCGTTGCATACTTTTGTATTACAACGCAGCCATCATGTTCGCACCGAAACCAAAAAATTTTTATTAATGGGACTCGCGCATGATCGGGGTTCCGCTCCTGCCGACGAGGAAATCCAGGTCCGCGCCCTTGTCGGCCTGCTCCACATGCTCAACGTAGAGTTTGGAATATCCCCTGTCATAGGGCGATTCAAACCCCGGCCATGCGGCCCGCCGGCGCTCCATTTCCTCGTCTGAAACATCCAGATGCATGCGCCGTGCGTCGACATCGACCTCGATCATGTCGCCGTTCTGCACGAAGGCGAGCGGCCCGCCGGCAGCGGCTTCCGGCGCCGAATGCAGGATCACGGTGCCATAGGCGGTGCCGCTCATCCGGGCGTCGGAAATCCGGATCATGTCCTTGATGCCTTTTTTCAGGACTTTCGGCGGAAGGCCCATATTCCCGACCTCGGCCATGCCGGGATAGCCTTTCGGGCCGCAGTTCTTCAGGACCATGATGCAGGTCTCGTCGATATCGAGATCCGGATCGTCGATCTTCTCCTTGTAGTCCTCGATGGTCTCGAAAACCACGGCCCGGCCGCGATGCTTCATCAGTTCCGGCGATGCGGCGGACGGCTTGATGATAGCGCCGTCGGGGGCGAGGTTGCCGCGCAGGACGGCGATGCCGCCATTCGGCTTGAACGGCTTGTCCAGCGGGAAGATGACTTCCCGGTTCCAGCACTCCGCGTCCTTGTTGTTTTCCCAGAGCGTCCGCCCGTTCACCGTCATCGCATCCTTGTGGATGAAGCCTTCAAGCTCCCGGATGATGGCGGGCAGGCCGCCGGCATAGAAGAAATCCTCCATCAGGAACTCGCCGGACGGCATCAGGTTCAGCAGGCAGGGCACGTCCCGGCCCAGCCGGTCCCAGTCATCCAGCGTGATGTCGATGCCCATGCGACCGGCGATGGCCAGCAGATGCACAACAGCATTGGTCGAGCCGCCGATGGCGCCGTTGACCATGATGGCATTCTCGAAATTCTCGCGCTTCAGCACATCGGAAAGTTTGATGTCCTGGCGCACCATTTCGACGATCCGGCGTCCGGCCATCTGGGACAGCACATTGCGCCTGGAATCCACGGCGGGAATGGCAGCGTTGTGGGGCAGGCCGGCGCCGAGGGATTCCACCATGGAGGCCATGGTGGAGGCGGTGCCCATGGTCATGCAGTGACCGGCGGAGCGGGCATTGTCCTGTTCAGCATCCATGAAATCCTGCAGGGTCATTTCGCCCGCACGGACCATTTCCGAGAATTTCCAGACATGAGTCCCGCTGCCGACCAGCTCGCCCCGGTAGTGACCGTTCAGCATCGGGCCGCCGGAGACGGTGATCGTCGGCAGATCGCAGCTCGCCGCGCCCATCATCAGCGACGGCGTGGTCTTGTCGCAGCCGACCAGCAGCACGACGCCATCCATCGGCAGGCCGCGGATGGCTTCCTCGACATCCATCGAGGCGAGGTTGCGGTACAGCATGGCCGTCGGCCGGAGCTGGCTTTCGGAGGTGGAGAAGACCGGGAATTCAACCGGCATGCCGCCGGCTTCATAGACGCCGCGCTTCACCCGTTCCGCGATATCGCGGAAATGGGCGTTGCAGGGATTGAACTCGGACCAGGTATTGCAGATGCCGATCACCGGGCGCCCGTCGAACATGTCGGCGGGAATGCCCCGGTTCTTCATCCAGGAGCGGTGCGCCCAGCCGTCTTTATCGGCTTTTCCGTACCAGTCGGACGAGCGCCGTTTGCCCTTGTCCGGATCGTTCTTGTTCGAATTGTCCCTGTTCGAATTGTCAGCGGCCATTGCGCCGGTCTCCCCCTTGACCATCGTCCGGTTTTAGCGCCGGACGTTTTTTTTCATCTATTGCGAACCGTCTCACCGGTTCGCAACAGGGTCAAGGTGGTGACTGCGTAATGCGGCGGCTCAGCCGTTTTTAGCGGCCCAGTCCGTCAGCTTGGTCATGAATTCAACGCATTCCTCGACCTGGGAGATCTCGATGAACTCGTCCGGCTGGTGCGCCTGCTGGATGTAACCGGGGCCGAAGATCACGCCCGGGACGCCGGCCTGTTGGAAGAAGCCAGCCTCGGTTCCGAAGGAGACCGCGCCGGACTGGTTGAGGCCGGTCAGGTGGCGGATCAGGTCTTCGGCGGCGGATTCCGTGTCCGGTACGAGTGGCGGCACGTCATTGACCAGTTCCATGGTCACGCCGGCTTCCGGAGAGACGGCCTTCAGGGCCGGGTTCAGCTCGCTCTCGATATAGTCGCGGACACGCTGCTCGATGACTTCGCCGTCATCGCCCGGATGCAGCCGCATGCCCCAGCGGAATTTGGTGAATTCCGGGATGATGTTGTGCGCGGTGCCGCCTTCGATGACGCCGAGATCGATGGTGGTGTAGGGCGGATCGAACGGGCTGTCCTCATGCGCGTTCTCGCGCAGTTCGGTCTGGATCTGTTCCAGCAGATTGATGATCCGGGCGGCGAACATGATGGAATTGGCACCGCGATGCGGCTCGCTGGAATGGCCCGGTACGCCACGGACAACGACGGAGAGGCTGCGGCTGCCCTTGTTGCCGCCGATGATCTTCATGCCGGTCGGCTCGCCGACCACAACGGCGATCGGCAGCGGCAGGTTCTCGGCCATGTCCTTGATCAGGCCGCGCACGCCGATGCAGCCGATCTCTTCATCGTAGGAAAACGCGAGGTGGATCGGTGTTTTCAGGCCGCGCTTTTTCATCTCCGGTGCCATGGCGAGGGCAATGGCGCAGAAGCCCTTCATGTCCGCCGTGCCGCGGCCGAACAGCTTCTTGTCGGCTTCCCACATCTTGAAGGGCTCGTTGCTCCAGTCCTGACCGTCGACGGGAACCACATCGACATGGCCGGAGAGAATGACGCCGCCCTTGTCTTCCGGACCGATGGTGGCCCAGAGATTGGCCTTGGTCTTGTCCTCGTTGAAGGTCGTCCGCGTCGGAATGCCGTGGCCTTCCAGATAGTCCCGCGCGAAATCGATCAGCGCGAGGTTGGAGATACGGGACGTGGTGTCGAATGCGACCAGACGGTCAAGCATGGAAATGGATTGGGCGAGCATCTCGCTCATGTCGAATACCTTTCTGGGCGGCGCCTAACGGCGCCAGAAAGAGGGAGAGAGCATCACCAGAACGGTGAACAGCTCCAACCTGCCGAGCAGCATACCGAATGACAAGAGCCATTTTGCACTGGCCGGCAGGGAGTCGAAATTTCCGGCGGGGCCGATGATCGGGCCCAGGCCGGGACCGACATTGCTGATCGCGGTCGCGGCGCCGGACACGGCAGTGATGAAATCGAGTCCGATCAGGGCAAGCACCGCCGCCATCGCCGCGAAACACAGCATGTAGAGGAAAAAGAAACCCATCACCGATTCCGAGACCGTTTCCGGGATCGGTTTGCGGTTGTAGTAGGGAATGAAAATGCCGTGCGGGCGCAGCAGCCGTTCGATCTGGACCTGTGCGGTGGCATAGAGCACCTGGATGCGGAAAATCTTGATGCCGCAGGTCGTCGATCCGGCGCATCCGCCGACAAACATCAGGCACATGACGACGGTGACGGGGAAGCCACCCCAATTGCCGTAGTCGGTCGTGGTAAATCCGGTTCCGGTCATCACCGAGACCATGTTGAAGGCGGCATAGCGCAGGGCTTGCGCCGGCGCGAAGTCGAGAACATGCCAGTTCCACAGGGAGATGACGGCGACCACGATGATTACGATGGCGAAAAACCATTTCACCTGGCTGTCCTGGAAAATCGGACGCAGGGAGCCGCGCATCATCCTGAGATAATAAACGAACGGCAGACTTCCGGCGATCATGCCGACGAAGACGATCCAGTCCACAAGGGCGCTGTCATAGTGCCCGACGGAATCGTCCCGAGTGGAATAGCCGCCGGTAGAAATCGTGGCCATGGCATGGGTGATGGCGTCGAAACCCGGCAATCCGGCCGCCCAGAGGGCGCTCGCGCAAATCGCGGTGAAGGCGAGGTAGATGCCGCTGATGCCGCCGGCCAGCTGGGCGGCGCGCGGCACAACCTTGTCCGGCGTATCGAATGCTTCGGTCTGAAACAGCTGCATACCACCGACGCTCAGCATCGGCAGCACGGCCAGGGCCATGACGATGATACCAATGCCGCCGAGCCACTGAAGCAGGGCGCGCCAGAGCAGGATTCCCGGCGGTGCATTGTCGAGCCCGACGATAACGGTCGCCCCGGTGGTGGTCACACCGGACATGCTTTCGAAGAAGGCATCGGCGACGGTCATGTCGAGCTGGGAGAAGGCGAAAGGCAGCGCGGCGACCGTGGCGATCGTCAGCCAGCTGAGGGTGGTCAGCAGGAAGGCCTGACGCAGGCTCAGATTGGTTGCCGACGGGCTTTGCGTGCTCAGCATCAGCGAGACGCCGATGAAGAGAGTCAACGCGGACGAGCCGGTAAATACTCCCCAATCGGGATTGCCAACAATGAGATCCACACCGGCCGGCAGCAACATGGCTACAGCCATGATCGACATGAGAAGGCCAATGATGTGAAGGACCGGACCAATGGCGACCAAGTCCGCGCTCCAATTCCATTTGCACAGAGCGGGGATCATTGGACTGGCGCGCGTCCGATGTCCAGTCCCGAAACGGAAAAGGGGCGCAGCCGTAAGGCCCGCCCCCTGGTCCTGCGAATTGTGCGTTTCGGCGGTTAGCCCGCCTTCGTTACCAAGTCGAAGAATTCCTTGCGGAGTTCGGCATCGTCCCTGAAGCAGCCGGTCAGGGTCTTGGTGACCATGCTGGCGCCCGGCTTGCAGACGCCTCGGGTCGTCATGCACTGGTGTTCCGCCTCGACCATGACGGCAACGCCCTTGGGCTGCAGCACGTCCTGGATCGTGTTGGCGATCTGCGCTGTCATTTTTTCCTGGATCTGCAGGCGTTTTGCGAAAGTCTCCACGACCCGCGCCAGCTTGCTGACGCCGACCACGCGATTGTTCGGCATATAGGCGATGGAAACCCGGCCGATGACCGGCAGCATGTGATGCTCGCAGTGGGATTCCATGCGGATATTCTTCAGCAGGACCATCTCGTGATAATCCTCGGTCTCCTCGAAGATGCGTTCGAGATAGACTTGGGGGTCGCTGTAATACCCCCTGAACAGCTCTTCGTAGGAGCGCACCACGCGTGCCGGCGTCTCCAGCAACCCTTCGCGGTCCGGGTCGTCACCGGCCCACTCGATCAGGGTGCGAACAGCCGCTTCCGCTTCTTCGCGGGAGGGGCGGGATCCAATGACCTTGACGTCAAGGTCGGTGCTCGCCGCGGCCTCTGCGCGCAGTGCGTTGTCATAAGGCGACATTTTGAATTCCTTCTCGGTCAAGAGCGCATGAATTGTAATGGGGTTACGCCCTCAGTGTTCCCAATGGATGCCCGCTTTGCGCATCCGCTCAGTTTGGCCGTCCGGCCGCTTCCGGAAGATCCAGTGCGAAACTGGGTACCGAAACAGTGAAAACCTGCCCGTCAGGGCCTGTCATATCGTAGTGACCACTCATGAAACCCGAAGGCGTTCCAAGCGGTGTGCCGCTGGTATATTCGAAACTTTCGCCGGGCCGGATCACTGGCTGCTCGCCGACGACGCCGGGTCCATCGACCTTCTGCTGGCGTCCGAGAGCATCGGTGATTTCCCAATGGCGCGCCCGCAGGCGTACTTCCTCGTCGCCGAGATTCTCTATCGTGACCCTGTAGGCCCAGACATAGCGATGGTCCTCCGGATCGGAATGGTCCGGAAGGTAATGGGGTTCGACGAAGACTCTGATCGGGCCCGTGGTCTCGCTGTACAACCGTGTCACTCCTCATGCGCACCGTCACCGTCCATCGCTGCCGACTTCCGGTTTCAACGCTATATGTGGAGCGAAAATCGGAAGAGTCCATATCGGGCGCACCCTGCGCTACCGCGGCTGGACGGGCAAGTGCCTGCACCTGCACAATCCCTCACCATGTCGTGACTATCGGGGCCTGTAAAGCGGCAGAGGGGGCGGCGAAACGGTTATCCGAAAATGAACAGGCCGTCGGAAACAGCTCCTTGGGAGACGCCGACCAGCGTGATCGTGCCGCCATCGCTCAGGTTTACAATCGTGCTCGTGCCTGATGCCGTTGTGCTGTGCGTCGTGCCGGAGGCGAGCAGGACACGGTCCTCCGCAATGTTGAAATCCAGGACCGTATCGGCCCCGGAACCGTTGCCGATCATTGAGATGGTATCTGCGCCGTCACTGCCGGAGATCGTGTCATTCCCCGCATTTCCCGCGAGGATGTCAGCACCGGCGCCGCCAATCAGCAGATCGCCACCCGATCCGCCATAGAGCGTATCCGCATCGGCGCCGCCATAAAGGATGTCATTGTCCTGATTGCCGTAAATCAGATCGGCTCCGGCATTACCATAGATAATGTCGGCCCCTTTGTTCCCGGCGAGCCGGTCGGCGTTATCACCGCCGGCCAGGAGGTCGTTTCCTGCTCCGCCAAAGAGGGTGTCATTGCCCGTATCGCCGGACAGCGTGTCATCGCCTTGATTACCATAAATCAGATCATTGCCGTCAACGCCGGACACCACGTCGTTTCCTGCTCCGCCAAACACGGAATCATTGCCGGAATCGGCGCTGATTGTATCGGAGTCCTGCCCGCCAAAAAGCGCATCGTTTCCTGCCCCGCCAACAAGCAGGTCCGCTCCGGCGTTGCCGTAGATGAAATCGTCTCCATCGCCTCCGAAGAGAGAGTCCGTGCCCGCGTTGCCGAACAGGGAGTCTATTCCGGCTCCGCCCGAAGCCTGGTCGTTCCCGGCTCCGCCAATGATGCTGTCATTGTCTTCACCGCCGAACAGGGAGTCATTGCCCTGTCCCCCGAAAAGGGTATCGGCTCCGGAATCCCCATACAGGCTGTCGTCGCCGATATTGCCATAGACCACATCATTCGATGCCCCACCATAGAGCAGGTCCTGCCCGAGCCCGGCGCCTCCATAGAGCACGTCGAGACCGCCGCCACCGGTCACGGTGTCGTTGTCCGGCCCACCGCTGAAGGTATCCGCTCCGTTCGTGAGAGTGGCGTTGATCTTGGTTTGGGTGCCAAGCAGATTGACGCCGGATACGGTGACGCCAAGCGTGCTGCTGAAGGTGATCGTAATGGTTCCGGAAGGAGTGAAAAGATAATCTTGCGCGAAGGCAATCTCGTGCGCGGCATTGCTGTTGACAGCAATGGTGGCATAGCCGCGTGCGCTATCCAGACTGCCGGTCTGCAGAGTACCGGACGTGATCGTCAGCGTTCCCGAATCCGATACGAGCTCTGCAAGAGAGCCGATGTCGTCGACGGTTGAGGAGACCATTTCTTACCTCCTTTGCAGCCGATTTCTTCAACTGCGGTCAGTTCATTGGGTACATTTCAACCAGAACGGGGCTGGTTTTTCAACTTTCATAGATACATTTAGAGGAAAATGCTTGCTGAATGGTTTCACTTCTACGCCCTGAACGATTTCACTTGTAAGCAGGGGGCCGCTTGCGCATCTTTGGCGGCGTTGCGGGTGTAGTTCAATGGTAGAACATCAGCTTCCCAAGCTGAATACGAGGGTTCGATTCCCTTCACCCGCTCCAATCGGACCACCGGCTCATTGAGGCCAGAGGCGTTTCCTTGCATTGAAATGAGCTGACGATGGCTCCTGCGAGACTGAGCAGGAGGCCCGGGTTACTTGAACAACCGCAAGCTTGCCGGATGCCGAATCGCCAGTGCAACGCAGCCATGCATATCTCTTGACTTGAATTTGGTCTCGATTTTCGCTATCTCCACTGCCGCGAGCTAATGCTCGTCGGTTTCAATTGTTTTTGGTCCCGCTCCCGGCCTTGACCGGGTGTTGAGGGATCCAGCCCACATTCGGCGTTTTGATAAGACTTGCCTTCCGGAGTCCGATTTTTCGGCGCAATCCGGGAGTCTCTTGTCCAGGACCGTTCCGGCCCCGCCGCACCCGACGAGACGCAAAAAAAAGGAGAACTAAATGCAGGACAAGCCGCTCACCGGAAAAAATATTGCAATCATGGTCGCCAACGGTTTCGACGAAGTCGAATTCGTCGAGCCCCAAAAGCAGTTGCTTGCCGCTGGCGCGACGGTCAAAGCCGTTTCCCGCGCCACTGGCCTCGTCAACGGCTGGTACGACGGATCCTGGGGCCATTTCTTCCCGGTTGACGCGGACTTGGCCGATACGCTGGCCGTCGATTATGCCGGTCTCGTTGTCCCGGGCGGTGTCCGTGGCGTCGAAAAGTTGGCTGAAGACCCCCATGCCCAGCGTGTTCTCAAAGCATTCATGCGCGCTGGCATGCCGGTCGCGCTGATCGGCGATGCCACGTCCCTGATGATCACCATCGAGGACGCCAAAGGCCGGACCGTTACGTCTTCCGCCGACACCCGCGAGGCTCTCGAAGCCGCCGGTGCCAGCTGGGAAGAGGTTGCTTCCGTGACCGAGGGCAACCTGGTCACCGCCAGTGGCGTTGAAGGCATTGCTGAGATGATCCAGAGCTTCTCGGCTCTGATCAATGCTTTCGAAAACAACGTGACCGAAGCTGCCTAACGCCGCTTCCGGACTATAAACTGACGTAGACGGCGTGGATTTTTGATCCACGCCGTTTTCTTATCTGCAATGCTCCGGTGTCCTGAAATTGCCGTCGGTAGGTTTTCGATATGTCCGATATTCCGTCTCCCTGTGTCGCTGTATGCCAGATTGATCGTGCAAGCGGTCACTGTCTTGGCTGCTGGCGTACCATCGAGGAAATTTCGGGCTGGTCACGGTATGACGGTGATCGCAGACTTCAGATCATTGCCGAACTGCATGACCGGCGTGGCGCGGCCGTGCCGCGGCAAAGGCGCAAGAACCGGCGCAGGGCCGGTGCGGCGCCGGGTGTGGAGTGACGCGCGTGTGGAGTGACTGCCGGTGTAGAGTGGCTACGGGTGCGGAGTGACTGGGGAGACGCGCTATGACGGGAACGGGACCGGTATTTCATTTGTTCAATCAGGCCCCGGCTCCGGTGGCGCCATACAGCCATGCTGTCGAGATTGACGACTGGTGCCTGATCACGGGTCAGCTGGCGACCGATCCCGACGATGATGCGAAGCCGCTGCCGGATGGCGTCGAGGCGCAGACCCGCCGGACCATGGAAAATCTACGGCTGGTGCTTGAAGGGCTCGGGCTCGATTTCAGCCATGTTGTTTCCGCCCGTGTCTTCTTGACGGAGTTCGAGCGCGATTACGATGCGATGAATGCGGTCTATGCGGAATATTTCGGGGCCGAAACCCGACCGGCGCGGACCTGTATCGGGGTCACCGGACTGGCCCGGAAGGCGCTTGTCGAGATTGATTGCATGGCCTTGCGCCCGCGCTGAAAAAGGCGTCCGAGTATGTGCTTGACATAGGCGCACATATTGCGCATTTTAGATTGAGAAAGACACGACCGGTAGGGCGCCGCGATAACGTGGAGCCCTGCCGGTCGAACTTTTTCGGGCGGCGGGTCAAAATTAACTTGCTACGGGGGGCTAAAAGCCTCAGAACGCCGCGCTTATATCCGCATTGTGCGGAGCGAAAGGAACGCCAGACCATTCCGCCCAACGGTGTTGCGGCAAGCGGGATGCGACGGGGTAACTGGGACATCTACTGGATAGGAGGGGTTGATGGATAAAAACGTCGCCTTCGCTGATTTGGGGATGGACTCGGATACTCAACCGAGCAGAACCAATTCCGACACCACCGGCACGGCCAACAATGATGGCACGGTCGTTCAATGGACACCGACGCATTCGGATGCATCTCTCGATCATTTCGTGAAGAAGGACGGGCTGGTTTTTGCCGGCACGCACCTGATCATCGATCTGGTCGGCGCATCACGGCTGGATGAGTTGAGCCATATCGAAGAAACGCTCCGCGAGGCCGTTGAGGTCTCCGGCGCGACCCTGCTGCATATTCACCTGCATCACTTCACGCCGAATGGCGGTGTGTCGGGTGTCGCGGTGCTTGCCGAGTCGCATATCAGCATCCACACATGGCCGGAGCGGGGCTATGCCGCGCTCGATGTGTTCATGTGCGGGGATGCCGAGCCGCACAAGGCAATCGCGGTACTGCGCCGGGCTTTCCGTCCGGATGCAATCCAGCTCAACGACCTGAAACGGGGCCTGACCGTATGAGCGAGTGGTTCTGCGAAACCCTCCACAGCGGTTACGGACAACGTTTGGTGATCGACAAGGTGCTCTTCCGGGAACGGACGGAGCACCAGGACCTGATCATCTTCGAGAACCGGGCCTTTGGCCGGGTGATGGCGCTCGACGGTATCGTCCAGACCACAGAGGGCGATGAGTTCGTCTATCACGAGATGCTGACGCACGTGCCGATCCTGGCCCATGGCCGGGCGAAGCGCGTGCTCATCATCGGTGGTGGCGATGGCGGCATGGCGCGGGAAGCACTGCGCCACAATTCGGTCGAGCAGGTGACCATGGTCGAGCTTGACCGCAGTGTGGTCGACATGTGCGTCGAGCATCTGCCGTCCCTCAGCAACGGTGCGTTCGACGACCCCCGGCTCGACCTGCAATTCGCGGACGGGGCGAAGTTCGTCGAGGAGACGGACGGCCGCTGGGATGTCATCATCGTCGATTCGACCGATCCCATCGGGCCGGGCGAGGTGCTGTTCCGGGAAAGCTTCTACAAGGCCTGCAAGCGGTGCCTGACGGATGGCGGCATTCTCGTCACCCAGAACGGTGTGCCGTTCGTGCAGGGCGGCGAGGTGACGAACAGCTTCAACCGTCTCAGCCCGCATTTTGCCGATGTCTGGTTCTATACGGCGGCAGTGCCGACCTATCAGGGCGGTCTGATGGCATTCGGCTGGGCCAGCGATGACAAATCGTTGCGTCAGCTTCCGGTTCCCGCCATCGCGGAGCGGTTCGAGGCGGCCGACATTGCGTGCCGTTACTACACGCCGGAAGCCCATGCCGGCGCATTCGGCCTGCCGCAATTTATTCGTAAATTGCTGATTTCGGGCTGACGTCGTTTTTTTGAGGCCCTTTTAAGGCTTTCTTTACGGCTGATCACTACAGTGGGTTGCAAGGAGACGCCGTTTTCCCCCAGCGGCGGCAATCACGGCCAGGAGCGATTTTCGGATCCCCCTGATCTGGTCCCCTGACCTGGCAAAGTGATTCTTCCGAGACTCTCCCTTCGGGGCTCGTCACTGACGGGCCCCGTTTGTTTTTCCGAAATGCGTCTCTGTGCTCGAAAATGGCGATAAGGCCGTGCTATGGTCGTGAAAAATCAGCCACTTGCAGAACCGCATGGTCGCCAGAGCGCCTCTGATCTCAGTTCTTGTCGTTGCCTATAACTCGGGCACGTACTTGCCTCGCTGTCTGGCTGCGCTGGAGGCGCAGACTTTTCGCGACTTCGAGGTTCTGGTGCTGGATAACGGGTCTCCGGACGGAAAGGGCATCGCGTTTGACGGGCTTGGCGTTCCGGCAAGGCTGGTGCGCAGTCCGGAGAATGTCGGCTTTGCCGCAGGTAACAATCTGTTGGCCCGGCAGGCGGAAGGCACCTGGCTTGCCCTGTTGAATCCGGATGCATTCGCCGAAACAGACTGGTTGCAGGCCTTTGCGGATGCCGTCACCCGTTACGACGGTATTGCCGTCTTCGGCTCGACCCAGCTCCTCGACAGTGACCCCGGGTTGCTTGATGGCGCGGGGGATCATTACAGTCCGCTCGGCCTTGCCTGGCGGGGCGACCGATTGAAACCCGCATCGCTGATCGACGAGGATGCCGAGGTGATGGGGCCGTGTGCCGCCGCGGCTTTCTATCGCCGGGATGCCTTCGCGCGTGTCGGCGGATTCGCGGAAAGCTATTTCTGCTATTACGAGGATGTTGAACTCGGGTTGCGGCTACGTCTGGCCGGGGAGCGCTGCATACAGCTTGCCGGTGCCCGGGTTCGGCATGTCGCCTCGGCGATTACCGGACAAAATTCGGAATTTTCCCGCTATCACATCACGCGGAACCGGATCTGGACTTTCCTGCGGACGATGCCCGCCCCGGTATTTCATCTGATCCTACCGCTTTTTCTGGCCCAGCTCGGGCTTATCATCCTGCTTGGCCCCGTTCGTGGCGACAGTGCCGTCCGGGGGCGGGCGATTTACGATGCGTTTGCCGCATTCCCCGCGGTGATGAGGCAGCGGGCCACGATCCAGGCAAGCCGGCGTGCGGGAATCATTGCATTTCTTGCCGCGCTGAGCTGGAATCCTGCGAAGCTGTTCGGAAGCAAGGGTGACAGGCGCCCGATACGGCATGAAAACAGAGCGGGACCGATACCGCCAACCGGGGTGGAACATGCGACAGACTAGTGTTGCTGCCGTCATTGTCTCCTACCGGTCCGACGACCGGCTGTTCCGGGGGCTGGACGCTCTGGCCTCGCAGGTCGGGCGCATCATTGTGGTCGATAATGATTCCGGCGATGCGGTTACGGCGAAACTGAAGGATGTGGCCGAGGCCGGCGGGAACAAGATCCGGCTGGTTCTGAATGATGACAATGCCGGGCTCGCCGCCGCCCAGAACCAGGGTATCCAACTGGCGCTGGAAGAGGGTGCGGATTGGGTTCTGTTACTCGATGACGACAGCGTTCCGGATGCGGGCATGGTCGAGACTTTGCTGGCCGCTTATGCCATGCATCCGATGCCGGAGCGGATCGGCCTTGTCGCGCCGCGTCTGCATGATGCGGAATGCACGCTCAAGGCCCGTGCCTATGTCTCAAAACACGCTTTCGACTTCCGGCCCGTCCGGTTCGGACCCGGTGACGTGGTGGATAATGTTGCCTTTGTCATGGCCTCGGGCAGCCTGGTGAAGGCTGACGTGCTCCGCGAGGTCGGATTGATGCGCGAGGATTTCTTCGTCGATTATATCGACTTCGAATTCGCCTTCCGGATGCGCCGGTTTGGCTGGGGATTGATTGCGGTCGGCGATGCCGGACTGGAACACCGGCTCGGTGAATTCGAGCACAAGCGGATGTTTGGCCGGGATTTCCGCTTCAACAGCCATTCCGGTTTCCGCCGGTATCACATCTACCGTAATCGCATGCGCGTCTGGCGGGCACACGGCTTCCGGCTGCCCGCCTTTTTCGCTTTCGAGGTCGCATCCATCGCCATTGATCTGGCCAAACTCATCCTGCTGGAAGATGACAAGCTGGAAAAGCTTGGCGCTATCGGACGTGGTGTGATGCACGCCATGTTGGGGCGTGCATCAAGTCGTGTGGGATAAGTAGCGGGATATCGCCTCAGGCTTTGATCTTGCTCAGGAAGCCGTCGATCTCGGAACGGAGCCGGCCGGTGTCCTGGGTCAGCTTTTCCGAGGCTGAAAGCATCAGCCGGGCTGCTTCGCCGCTGCGGGAGCTTTCATTGTTGAGGATGCTCATGCCCTGGGAGGCGCTGTTGCTGCGCTCGCTGGCCATGGCGACCTGATGGGAAATCTCGTTCGTCGCGGCCACCTGTTCCTCGATGGCGGCGGCGATGCCGGCTGAAATTTCGTCCACTTTCGCAACGGTATCGACGATGACCGAGATGGCTTTTACCGCCTGATTCGATTCCTGCTGGATCGCCTGGATCTGGGCGGAAATCGTTTCGGTCGCTTCGGCTGTCTGGGAGGCCAGGTTTTTCACCTCGGTCGCGACAACGGCAAAGCCCTTGCCCGCTTCGCCTGCCCGGGCCGCCTCGATGGTGGCGTTCAGGGCCAGCAGGTTGGTCTGCTCCGCGATATCGGTGATCAGCTTCAGGAACTCGGAAATCTTCTCGATCGCCTTGGCCAGTCCGGAAACCGTGTCATTGGTCTGGTTCGCCTGTTCGACCGCCTGTTTCGTGACGGCACTGGACTCGGCGACCCGCTGGCCGATTTCGGAGAAGGAGCTGGCCAGCTCTTCTGTTACCTGCGCGGCCATGCGCACATTGTCGGCGGCGGAGGCGGTGTTTTCATTCGCGGCGTTCGACTGGGTGACCAGGGAGGTTGCGACCGTGTTCATGTCCCCGGCACTCTCGCTCAGCTCCGAGGTGGTGCTGGAGACGGTCATGGCAATCGAGCCGACCGACTGTGAGAAGGAATCTGCAAGGGCCGTCATTTCCCGCGCCTTCAGTTCCGCCATCTGCCGGTCCTGCTCGATCCGTTCCTGGCTCAGACGCTCTGTCTCCGCTTTCGCGGCTTCAGCCTCGCGCAGGGCGGCATCGGAGGTGTTGAAGGTCTTGGCGACGGTGATTGCCAGCCAGCCGACGATCACGGCTTCGACCACGACGATCACCGCATGAATAAGAACCCGGCCGAAATCGGCGCCATCGGGGAAGATGGCTGCCGGAAATGTAAAGTTCAGCCCGAGATGATGCACGGCCACTGCCGCCGTCGCGGCGATGACGGCCCTGATGTCACAGAGAGTCGTCAGGATCGCGAGGCAGGCGAAGTAATACATATGGACGTCGATTTGCCAGGGATGGCCCTGGAACTGGAAGACGACCAGGGAGACCATGACCATGATCCCGACTGCCTGAAGCATGCGTGTCGAGGCGGCGTGCGGCGTGCGCCATCCGGCGATACCGCACACGAGCGCAATTACCAGCGCACCGGCCGAGGGGACGATCAAATGCGTGTCCAGCAGCAACCCGAGGGAGAAGACGAGTACAACGTGGAAGGCGATGAAAAGGGCCATGAACTTGACGGCCCGTGCGCGAATTGACTCGAGCGTGTTCATTCTAGGTCTCCTTTTGGAAGAGTCTTCGTGCTTCGCCGGTGAGACCGACGCAGCCGAACAGCCCGGCAGGGGCGACCACGGCCCATGCTCCGGCATTTTTCAGTCGTTGAACGGCGTCTGGCGCGTCCAGCCGTACGAGCGCGACGGACTGAATGCCGCCGTGACGCAGCATGCGCCCGCCGGAGAGCGAGACCGCCCCGAGAATTTCCGATTTATTGAGCCATGGTGGAAAGACAGCCGCAACAGCCACGCCCGGACCTACCGGTGTGGTGAGCATCAAGCCCGCCATGAAAAGGGTGCTGCACAGCAACAGCACCGTCGCAGCCAGAGTATCACGCAAATCCAGGCTCCCGTGCGTCTCTTGTCCCGGTTGGGAACAATTAAACTCAAGGTGCACAGTCTATAAGCGAGATAGGCTAAGGTTTAATTAAATTATGTACCCGAACCGAATGGTTCGTTCCTACATTGCGGTGCCACCTATGGTAACGCCGGTCATCTTCAGGGTCGGCTGGCCGACGCCGACGGGAACGCCCTGTCCGCTCTTGCCGCAGGTGCCGATGCCCTGATCGAGGGCGAGATCGTTACCGATCATGGTGATCCGGCCCATGGCGTCCGGGCCGTTGCCGATCAGGGTGGCGCCCTTGACCGGCGCGCCGAGCTTGCCGTTCTCGATCAGATAGGCCTCGCTGGCCGAGAACACGAACTTGCCGGACGTGATGTCGACCTGCCCGCCGGCGAAATTGACTGCGTACAGGCCGTTCTTGACGGAGGCGAGGATTTCGCCCGGGTCCTTGTCGCCCGCTTCCATGAAGGTATTGGTCATGCGCGGCATCGGCGCATGGGCGAAGCTCTGGCGGCGGCCGTTGCCGGTCGGCTCCATGCCCATCAGCCGGGCATTCTGCCGGTCCTGCATGTAGCCGACGAGAATGCCGTCCTCGATCAGCACGTTGCGCCGGCTGCGTGTGCCCTCATCGTCAATGCTGATGGAGCCGCGCCGGTCATGCATGGTGCCGTCATCGACCACGGTGACGCCCTTTGCCGCGACCTGCTGGCCGATCATGCCGGAGAAGGTCGAGGTTTTCTTCCGGTTGAAGTCGCCTTCAAGACCATGGCCCACGGCCTCATGCAGCATGACGCCGGGCCAGCCGCTGCCGAGAACGACTTCCATCTCTCCGGCGGGCGCGGCAACGGATGCGAGATTCACTTCGGCGATGCGGAAAGCCTCGTCTACCTGGGCCTTCCAGTTTTCCGGGGTCATGTACTGATCGTAGGTGACCCGGCCACCGGCGCCCGAGCTGCCGCTTTCCATGCGATCGCCATCGGCCAGCACGACGGAAACATTGAGCCGGACCATCGGGCGGATATCGGCAACCCGGTGGCCGCCGGCGCGCAGGATCTGCACGGCCTGCCAGGAGCCAGCCAGCGACGCGGTCACCTGCTTGACGCGGGGATCCCTGGCCCGGGCATAGGCATCGATTTCCTTCAGCAGGTCGACCTTGTCGCCAAAGGCGGTCAGGGCCAGCGGATTGGCGTCCGTATATAATGCCGCATTGCTGGCGGCCGGCGGGGCGGCGAGGGTGCCGCCATAGCCGTTGCTGACGGCCGAGACGGTGGCGGCGGCGCGCCGGATCGCGTCTTCGGAGATGTCGGAGGCGTGTGCGTAGCCGTGCGCCTCTCCGGCGATGGCCCGGAGACCGAAGCCCTGGGTCGAGTCGAAGGAGGCGTTTTTCAGGCGGCCATCGTCAAAGGCAAGACTTTCGCTCTGCCGGTATTCAAGGAAGAGCTCGCCGTCATCGGCGCCATGCAGCGCGTCGTCAACGACCTGACCGACCCGCGCGAGGTCCAGTCCGCCGCGCTGGAAGAAGATTTCGTCGGTCTTGCTGAGATCGCCCATAGCGTCTGCTCCTTCTTGGCCCGTCCAAAAGCCGGGCCGACAGTTTGTTCGCATCTATCCGATAACATATGGTCCGGGCGACGACAAAGTCACGGCGCGGGAACCCGTGACTTTGTGGCCATCTTCAATGGTGCGGAGGCGCGTCACTTCGTCGCGGATCGCCGCCGGACGTATAGAGTTTGGTCGAATTGTCTTCCCGCAATGAGTCGGAAAGTGTATTTCGATAGCCTTGTGAAGGGCCTTGCCTAGCGCTAAAAACGGCCCCGCGTATAAAGAAACTTGGAGAGAGCGGAGATTATGAGGCTTTTCAACCGGGCAATCTCCAGCCTCGCGTATGTCGCGGCGCTGCCCTTTTTGTTGATCGCCGGGCTCGCATTGCCGGCCGGCGCCCAGGAAACCCGCCAGCCCCAGCCTTACCAGATGCACCTGCAGGATCCGGTGTCGCCCGTAGGCGTGCGGATCGGCGAGTTCCACGACTATCTGCTGTGGATCATTTTCGCGATCGCGATCTTTGTGCTCCTGCTTCTGATCTATGTGTGTCTGAAGTTCCGGGCCTCCGCGAACCCGAATCCGTCCCGTACCTCGCACAACACGCTGATCGAGATCCTCTGGACAGCCGTCCCGGTGATTATCCTGGTGGTGGTGGCGATCCCGTCTTTCAAGAATCTCTACTATCTTGACAGGGCGGTTGACCCGGACATGACCATCAAGGTTACCGGCAACCAGTGGTACTGGTCCTATGAATATCCGGACCAGGAACTCGGTTTCGACAGCTATCTGGTCGAGGAAGCGGATCTTGCCGAGGGTCAGCCCCGGTTGCTGACGGTGGATAACGCGCTGGTCGTCCCGACCGGCAAGAAGATTCAGGTCCTCGTGACCAGCAACGACGTCTTCCATTCGTTCTTCGTCCCGTCCGCCGTCGTGCAGATCTACGCCATTGGCGGCCGCACGAACGAGACCTGGATGCAGTTCGACAAGGAAGGCACCTTTTATGGGCAGTGCAACCAGATTTGCGGCCCGCGCCACGCTTACATGCCGATCGTCGTGAAGGCGGTCTCCGAAGAGGAGTACAAGGCATGGCTGGTGAAGGCCAAAGAACAGTTTGCGATGAGCAGCGACGCGCCGGTCCGCGTTGCCGCCCTCAGCTCTAACTAATAATCACGCTACTGGGAGAGACCGATATGAGTGCCGCGCACGCTCACGCTGATGATCATGGAGCGCCGACGGGTATTCGGCGCTGGTTGTATTCGACCAACCACAAAGACATCGGCACGATGTACCTGTTCTTCTCGGTGTTCGCCGGGCTGATCGGTGGCGGGATGTCTATCTATATGCGGATGGAGCTTCAGGAGCCTGGCGTCCAGTTCATGGAGAACGGCCAGGTCTGGAACGTCTTCACCACCGCACACGGCCTGATCATGGTGTTCTTCATGGTCATGCCGGGCCTGATCGGCGGTTTTGGCAACTGGTTCGTGCCGCTGATGATCGGCGCGCCGGATATGGCCTTCCCGCGGATGAACAACATCAGCTTCTGGCTGTTGATTCCGGCTTTTGCACTGCTGCTGATGTCGCCCTTCGCGGACGGCGGGGCCGGTGTGGGCTGGACGATCTATCCGCCGATGTCGAGCAAGCTCGGAACGCCTGGTGCCTCCATGGACATGGCGATTCTGTCCCTGCATCTTGCCGGTGCCTCCTCGATCCTTGGCGCCAGTAACTTCATCACCACGATCTTCAACATGCGTGCCCCGGGCATGACGCTGCACAAGATGCCGCTGTTTGTCTGGTCCATGCTGATCACCGCCTTCCTGCTGCTGCTGGCGCTTCCGGTTCTGGCCGGTGCCATCACCATGCTGCTGACGGACCGTAACTTCGGTACGGCCTTCTTCGATCCGTCCGGCGGCGGCGATCCGATCCTGTTCCTGCACCTGTTCTGGTTCTTCGGACATCCGGAAGTCTACATCATGATCCTGCCGGCTTTCGGCATTGTCAGCCACGTGGTGTCGACCTTCTCCCGCAAGCCGATCTTCGGCTATCTGGGCATGGCCTATGCGATGCTCTCGATTGGCTTCGTCGGCTTCATCGTCTGGGCGCACCACATGTACACAGTGGGGCTGGATGTTGACACGAGGGCCTACTTTACCGCGGCGACCATGGTCATCGCGGTGCCGACGGGCGTGAAGATCTTCTCCTGGATCGCGACCATGTGGGGCGGGTCGATCTCGTTCCGCGTTCCGATGATCTGGGCGATCGGCTTCATCTTCCTCTTCACCGTGGGTGGCGTGACCGGTGTCGTGCTCGCCAATGCGGGTGTCGACGTGGTGCTGCACAATACCTATTACGTCATCGCGCATTTCCACTATGTGCTGTCGCTTGGCGCCGTGTTCGGACTGTTCTGCGGATTCTATTACTGGTTCCCGAAAATGTCCGGCTATCACTACAACGGCTTCCTCGCACGGGTGCATTTCTGGCTGATGTTCATCGGGGCCAATATCACCTTCTTCCCGATGCACTTCCTTGGCCTGTCGGGGATGCCGCGGCGGTATATCGACTATCCGGATGCATTGCAGGGCTGGAACACGATTGTTTCCTACGGTTCCTACCTCGGTGGGGTTGCCACCCTGGTGTTCCTGGTCGTCGTGATCGAGGCCTTCATGAAGAAGCGTCCGGCCGGAGACAATCCGTGGGGCGACAGCGCGGACACCCTGGAATGGACCGTGTCCTCCCCGCCGCCGTTCCACACCTTCGACGAGCTGCCGCGGATCAAGTGATCCGCGGCGCCTCGCCGGCGTTTAGCTGACGGACCGGAGCAGGAAAGGTTCCTTGCGTGTCTGACACCTCCATCCAATTCAAAGCGGCGGAGCCATCCGCCGCTTCCGCGTCTGAGGCGATACGGGCTTTCGTATCGTTGTTGAAGCCGCGCGTGATGTCGCTGGTTGTCTTCACCGGTTTCGCTGGTCTTTTTCTGGCGCCGGGCGATCTCAATCCAGGCCTCGCGGCGATTGCTGTGCTGTGCATTGCTATCGGCGCGGGCGCTTCAGGTGCCATCAACATGTGGTACGACCGCGATATCGATGCGGTGATGACGCGGACCCGTGGCCGCCCGATCCCGACCGGCAAGGTCAATGCGGACGAGGCTCTGGCTTTCGGGGTCATCCTGTCCGGCATGTCCGTCATGGTCATGGGGCTGGCGACCAACTGGGTCGCGGCCGCGTTGCTTGCCGCGACGATCGGGTTTTACGTCTTTATCTACACCGTCTGGCTGAAGCGGCGGACGCCGCAGAATATCGTTATCGGCGGTGCGTCGGGCGCACTGCCCCCGGTGATCGGCTGGGCGGCGGTAACCGGTGACGTGACGGCGCTGCCGCTGGTCATGTTCCTGATGATCTTCATGTGGACCCCGCCGCATTTCTGGGCCCTGTCGCTTTATCGTTCCGGCGATTATGAAGCCGCCGGGGTGCCCATGCTGCCGGTGGTCTCCGGCCGCCCGGAGACCCAGAAGCAGATCCTGATCTATTCCCTGCTGCTGGTTCCGGTCACGTTGCTGCCGGCCCTGTTCGAAAGCGTCGATACACTGACCTACGGAATTCCGGCCGCTCTGTTCGGCATGGTCTTCCTGGTCTCCGCATGGCGCGTCTACCGCGATGCCAGCGAGAAGAATTGCCGTCGGCTGTTCGGGTATTCGATACTGTATCTGTTTGTTCTCTTCACCCTGCTCATCATCGAGCGGGCGGCAGGGGCCTAGTCACGATGACCGATAACGAGAAGCAGGAAACCCGCGAAGAATTCTTTGCCCGCAAGCGCGGCAAGAATCTGGCGATTCTGGCCTGCATCCTTGCGTTTTTCGTCCTGTTCTATGTGATCACCATCCTGAGGATGAGCTGAGTCATGGGCACGTCTCCGAAACGGGCGAACAAGAACGGACGTCTCGCGCTGATTCTGGCCGGCGTTGTCGTCGGGATGGTTGGCTTGTCCTTTGCGTCCGTGCCCCTCTACAACATCTTCTGCCGGGTGACCGGATTTGGCGGCACCACGCAGATCGCGGACAAGGACTCGGCGACCGTGCTCGATCGCATGGTCACTGTCCGGTTCGATGCCAGTGTGCAGCCGGATCTGAACTGGAGCTTCAAGCCGGAACAGAAGGCGATCCGGCTGAAGGTCGGCGAAACGCAGCTTGCCTTCTACGAGGCGGTGAATCTCGGCGATGAGCCGGTGGTCGCGAACGCGGTCTTCAATGTGACCCCCGACAAAGCCGGGCTGTATTTCGACAAGATTGACTGTTTCTGCTTCACCGAGCAGGTCCTGCAGCCCGGACAGCGGGCGGACATGCCGGTGTCGTTCTATATCGATCCAGAGATGGATCAGGATGTGAAGATGGATGGGGTGACAACGATCACCCTCTCCTACACGTTTTATAAGGCCCAGGATCAATCCGCGGCCAAAGCCGCCCGCGATCAGGCGGCTGCCGGGGCGCCCGGCAGCACGGACATCAAGGGATAATCTAGTAGAGTAAGGCGCGACAAGCGCCGGACTGAAGGGAAAGATAATGAGCGGACATCCACAACATTCCTTCCATCTGGTAGAGCCGAGCCCGTGGCCTTTCGTTGGGGCCATGTCCGGCTTCATCGCCGCTGTCGGGGGGATCATGTACATGCATGAGCTCGCGTTCGGCGGCTATATCCTGATCGCCGGGTTCCTGTCGATCCTGGCCACGATGTTCTTCTGGTGGCGGGATATTGTCCGCGAAGCCGAATTCCAGGGGCACCACAATCCCGTGGTCCAGCTCGGCATGCGCTACGGCATGATCCTGTTCATCGCTTCCGAGGTGATGTTCTTCGCGGCGTTCTTCTGGGCCTTTTTCGACAGCGCCCTTTATCCGGATACCGGCGTCTGGCCGCCGGAAGGAATCGTTCCGTTCGACGCCTGGGATCTGCCCCTGATCAACACCATGATCCTGCTGCTGTCCGGCTGCACGGTGACCTGGGCACACCACGCCCTGATCGAGAACAAGCGGGACCAGTTCCAGCTCGGCCTCGGTCTTACCGTTCTGCTCGGTGCGCTTTTCACCGTTCTGCAGGCTTATGAGTACAGCCACGCTGCCTTCGGTTTCACCGACGGCATCTACGCTTCGACCTTCTATCTGGCGACCGGCTTCCACGGCTTCCACGTGATCATCGGCACCACCTTCCTCGGTGTCTGCTGGTTCCGCGGCCGGGCCGGCCACTTCACGCCGGATCATCATTTCGGCTTCGAGGCGGCAGCCTGGTACTGGCACTTCGTTGACGTGGTCTGGCTGTTCCTGTTCGTCTGCGTTTACTGGTGGGGCGGCTGACCGCTTCTGAAACGGGCACAGCGGGGGAAATGCCGTGAGCACGTCCTATTATCCTCCGCTGTCGCCATTCTCGACCGGGCTTGCCTGCCGCTGTCCGCGATGTGGCAAGGGAAGCCTGTTCGAGGGATTTCTGACGGTCCGGGAGAGTTGCCCGGACTGTGGCCTGGATCTGAAAAACGAAGATAGCGGCGACGGCCCGGCCGTTTTCATCATCTTCCTTCTGGGCGGCACCGTGGTGCCCATCGCGCTCTGGATCGAGACCCTGTTCGCACCGCCGCTCTGGGTGCATGCCGTCCTGTGGAGCGCGGTGGTCCTTGGTGGTACGATCGGCCTGTTGCGGCCCTTGAAAGCGGTCACGATCGCTCTGCAATACAAGCACAAGACACCGCATCGCCCGCCGGGTCTCTGACCGGGAGCCAGGGCTGGGCAAACCTTCGTCCGGAGCCTATGGTCTGGCTTGATCACCGTGCCCCGTTACGCGCGTAGTCTGGAAAAAACATGTTCGGCAATCGCAGGTTCCGTCCCACATTCTGGGCAACCTTTTTCACGATCATCTCCGTGATCTTCATGGGCAGCCTCAGCTACTGGCAGCTGGAGCGTCTGGCCTGGAAGAGCAATCTGATCGACCAGTTCGAAAGCCGGGTCGCGGCCGAGCCGGTCGCGGCTCCGGACAAGATCGACAATATCGAGGACTGGAGGTACCGGCGGGTCCGGCTCCAGGGCACCTACCTGCACGACAAGGAATTCCTGATCACCGGCAAGACCTATGAAGGGAATGTCGGCTTTCATCTGGTCACGCCGATGAAGCTGGTCGATGGCCGTACCGTGCTGGTGAAACGCGGCTGGATAGAACTCAAGCACCGCAAGCCCGCGGATACCGTTCCGATGCATGTCGAGGGGATCCAGACGGTTGACGGATTGATCCGGCAGGATCGGCTGAAAGGATATTTCGTCCCCGATAACGAGCCGCAGAACGATGTCTGGCTTTATATCGATACGGCGGAAATGGCGGAAGCACGGGACCTCGGCCCGGTCCTGCCCTATTTTGTGGACCAGTTGCGCGCGCCGGGACCGCTGAAAATGCCGATCGGCGCCGACAGCGAGATCCATGTCCGGAACGAGCATCTGAGCTATGCAGCGACCTGGGCCTTGCTGGCGCTGACCCTCATCGTCATCTATGTGATCTATCACATGAAACCCGAGGACGAGACGGAGCCTGACCGTGACTGAGAACGCTTACGCTGCGCTGGAAAAACGGTTCAGACGCTATTCCGCTCTCTCGGGAGCAAGCGGCCTGCTCGGCTGGGACCAGGAAACGATGATGCCGTCCGGCGGCGCGGAAGCGCGGGCCGAACAGCTGGCGACTCTGGATGTGCTGCAGCATGAATTGCTGGCCACTCCGGCTGTCTCCGAGGAATTGGCCCGGGCGGAAGCGGACAGTTCCGGTCTGGATCCGATGCAACAGGCGAACCTGCGCGAGATGCGCCGGGTTCATACCAACGAAACCGTGGCGCCCGCCGATCTGGTGGAAGCCCGGTCCCGGGCCGTCTCGGCCTGCGTCGTCGCCTGGCGCGATGCCCGGGCACAGGATGATTTCTCCGCCGTCTCCGGCAAGCTCGCCACGGTGCTTGAGCTGACCCGGGAATATGGCGCGGTCAAATCCGAGAAGCTCGGGTGCGGACTCTACGACGCGCTGATCGACAGCTACGAGCCGGGCGGCACCATGGCCTGGATCGATCCGGTCTTCGCCAGACTGAAGGCCGAGCTGCCGGGGCTGATGGAGAAAATTCTGGAGCGGCAGGCCGCTGGCCCGGCGCCGCTGAGCCCGGAAGGCCCGTTCCCCGCAGCCCTGCAGAAGCAGCTTGGCGAGCGGGTGATGCGCGCGCTCGGCTTTGATTTCGCGCATGGCCGTCTTGATGAAAGCGCTCATCCCTTCACCGGCGGCATTCCCGACGATGTCCGCATCACGACGCGCTATTCAGAGAATGATTTCACCAGCGCCCTGATGGGGGTGATCCACGAGACAGGCCACGCGCTGTATGAGCGCGGGCTGCCGGTTGAATGGCGCAACCAGCCGGTCGGATCCTCCCGGGGCATGGTCATGCATGAAAGCCAGTCCCTGCTGATGGAGATGCAGGCCTGCCGGGCGCCGGCCTTCTATCGTTTCCTGGCACCACTCGCATCAGAAGTGCTGGATGCGGGCGGTCTCGCCATGACGCCGGAAAACCTGAACAGGATCGGCCATCGTGTGGCGCGCGGGCTGATCCGCGTCGATGCGGACGAGGTGACCTATCCGCTGCATGTCATGCTGCGATACGATCTGGAAAAGGCGCTGCTCTCCGGCGATCTGCCGCTGAAGGATCTGCCCGGCGCCTGGCGTGACGGCCTGAAGGCCTCACTCGGTGTGGCGCCGGAAGACGACCGGGATGGCTGTCTGCAGGATATCCACTGGTATCACGGCTCGTTCGGTTATTTCCCGACCTATACGCTGGGTGCTCTTGCCGCCGCACAGCTCTTCAAGGCTGCTCACGACGCTTTGCCGGATCTGGATGAACGTATCGCGGCCGGTGATTTCAAGACCTTGCTTGGCTGGCTTGTCGAGAATGTGCATTCGGTCGGCAGCGCGAAGACGACGGACGAGATCATCAGTGCGGCAACCGGTGCGCCGCTCTCGGCGGACGCCTTCCTGAACCATCTGAATACCCGCTACCTCTGACCGGCACCTTCGCGCGGACTGGAGCTGGAGCTTTATTCCGCCGGTTGCTGGCTGAGGTCGCTGTGGTTCTTTTCCATCACGGCATGCCGGGCGCCGGCGGACATGCGGTCATGCAGCCGGGCGATGGTCTTGCTGCCGGTCCGGGTGCAGAGAAACGGGAACAGTCCATGCACCACGCAGGCGAGACCGCCGAGGATCATCGCGCCACCGGTTGAGGTGGCGAACCCGAAATGCTGCCAGTAGCTCTCGCCGACCGATTGCGGATGGCTGGTGAAGATTTTGAAGATCATGGCGGCGCCCCGGAGTGAATGTGTAAATCGCATTCATTCTGGCCCGGAATCGGGGCAAAAAGTTTGCTATTTTCCTCAAGTACAGGCTCTGTGTTAGAATAATTTTCTAACATATGCGGATAATATGGAATGAAGATCGACGAGACAGACCGGCGCATCCTCGCTCTGTTGCAGGAGAACGCCGATCTCTCCGTGGCGGAGATCGGCACTCGTGTCGGCCTCTCCTCGACACCGTGCTGGCGCCGCATCCAGAATCTCGAAAAGCAGGGTGTGATCCGCAAGAAGGTGGCTCTGCTGGATCGCCGCGCCATTGACGTGCCGCTGACCGTTTTCGTCATGATCCGGACCAGCCAGCATAATGACAGCTGGCTGGAGAAGTTCGCCAAGGGGGTTTCCGAGATCCCGGAAGTTCTCGAATTCTATCGCATGAGCGGAACGGTCGATTATCTGCTGCGCATCGTGGTCCCGAGTGTCGAAACCTATGACGCGGTTTATAAACGCCTGATCTCGATCGCGGATCTGGCCGAAGTCAGCTCCAGCTTCGCGATGGAAGAGATCAAATATACGACGGCGCTGCCGCTCGGTTATGCTGGTTGAAGGGAGATTTTGCGGAGAGAGTTAGGGATGGGTGAGGTAACGGAAACACCGGATATCCCAGTGCTGGAAACGGAAAGACTGATCCTTCGGCCGCTTGAGCTCGCCGATGCGCCTGCGGTGCAAAAGACCTTCCCGCAATGGGAAATAGTGAAACATCTCTCAAGTGCCTCGATTCCATGGCCCTATCCGCCGGACGGGGCCATGACTTTCATCCGCGACATTGCCCTGCCGGCGATGCGCGAGGGCTCCGAATGGACATGGTCCCTGAGGCCCAGATCCGGACCCGACGCGTTGATCGGTCTAATCGGTCTCTATGACAAGTCGGAAGCCAATCGCGGTTTCTGGCTGGCGCCCGAATGGCAGGGCAAAGGCCTGATGTCGGAGGCGGTGGAGGTGGTGACGGATTTCTGGTTCGCCACCCTCGGGCGCCCGCTCATGCGCATTCCAAAGGCGGCGCCGAATCTCGCTTCCCGCCGCATCTCGGAGAAGACCGGGATGCGCCTCGTTGAGACCGGCGAAAAGGACTATGTCTGCGGGCGACTGCCGACGGAGGTCTGGGAGATCACCCGCGAGGAATGGCTGGCGCAAAAGACCACGCGCTAGGAACGCCGCTCTCGAAGCGCGTCGGCAAGCCGGGTGACCAGATCATCGAGAGTGGTCCCCATGGTCCGGTTCTCGACTACCTCCTTGCCGAGCGGGGTGCTTTCGATGAAGCGGTAGATATCCGCCGCGCCCTCGAAGGTCTTCGGTGTCAGACCGGCATCGCCGTAGGTCTTGGCGATCTCCTCCATCTCGCCGACCCAGCGATAGGCTTTCGGCGGCATGCCGGGGAGGCTGCCCGCCAGGCTTCTCAGAAGGTTTGCCTGCACGCTCTCCAGCTCCGCCCGGAAGGCCGGGCCGACCCCTTCCAGTTCCGCCGTGACGAAGCTCTGGATGGCGAGCGCCTGCACACCCTTGGTCAGGGTGGCGAAGCACATCTTCAGGGCCGAGGCGGCCCCGATCTCATCGCCGAACGGGCGGATGTCGAGGGCAGGGCTCAGGGCCGTGAAGCTATCCGCGCCGGGGCCGCTCAGATAGATGCGCGGGCTCGGCCGTCCCGGATAGGGCGGGCCGCCGATGATGCCGCCGTCGAGGAAGCCGATACCGGCCGCTTCCGCTGTCGCCTGAAGCTGCCGGGCCGTGGAGGGCGCGACGGCGTTGAGATCAGCAATCAGCGCTTTCGGCTTCGTGCCGAGCGTTCCCGCCGCCGCCGCCATACGGGTAACGAAGCCACCCGCCTGATCCGGCGGCATGATGGAAAAGATCGCATCGCATTCGGTGAGCAATGCCGCGTCGGAGCCGAGATCCTCGATCCCTGCTTTTTTCGCCAGGGTACGGCTGCGTTCGGAGCGGCCTTCGAGGTTGGTCACGATCCGGATTCCGGCCTCGCCAAGCCGCTGGCCGATGGCGTGTCCCATGTCCCCGGGCGTCATGATTCCGACAGTTTTGATGGTCATGCAGAGCGTCCCGGTTTGCGTCGTTTCCCGACAGAGCGGGTATTGTTGCAAGAACCCAGCGCCACCGCTAGGTTGCGTCCTTTCGAACGGCGAAAAAGAGACGGCGGACGTGCGCTATATCAGCACCCGGGGCAAGGCCCCTGAACTCGGTTTCGAAGACGTACTCCTGACGGGCCTCGCCCGCGACGGCGGACTCTATGTCCCGAAGACATGGCCGACCCTCACGCCGGCGGACCTGAAACGGCTCGCCGGTCTGTCCTATGCCGAGACCGCGTTCGAGGTTTGCCGCCTGTTTACCGGCGACGCCTTCGACGACGCGACGCTGAAGGGCATCATGGACGAGGTCTATGGCAGCTTCGAGCACAGCGCCGTGGCGCCGCTGAAGCAGCTCGACGGCAATCTCTGGATGATGGAGCTGTTCCACGGCCCGACGCTGGCCTTCAAGGATTATGCGATGCAGGTCCTTGGCCGGATGTTCGACCATGTGCTGACCAAGCGCGGCGAGAAGGTGACCATCGTCGGCGCCACCTCGGGCGATACCGGCTCGGCCGCCATCGAGGCGTTCCGCGACAGCGCCAATGCCGAGATCTTCATTTTCTTCCCGAAAGGCCGTGTCTCTCCGGTGCAGCAGCATCAGATGACGACGGTCGATGCGCCGAACGTCCACGCCATTGCGCTGGAAGGCACCTTCGACGATTGCCAGGACATGGTGAAGGCGCTGTTCAACGACATTGCCTTCAGGGACAAACACAATCTGTCCGGCGTGAATTCGATCAACTGGGCCCGCATCCTGCCGCAGGTGGTCTATTACGTGACTTCCGCGCTGAGCATCGGCGCCACGGCGGAGCGGCCTGTCTCCTTCGTCGTGCCGACGGGGAATTTCGGCAATATCTTCGCCGCCTATGCCGCCAAGCAGATGGGCCTGCCGATCGACCGCATGGTCGTGGCGACGAACCAGAACGACATCCTGTCCCGCTTCCTCGCTTCCGGTGAGATGAAGCTGGAAGGCGTGCAGCCCTCGATCAGCCCGAGCATGGATATCCAGGTTTCCAGCAATTTCGAGCGCTACCTGTTCGATCTGTTCGACCGGGACGGCGCGGCGGTGACCGAGGCGCTCTCCGGCTTCCGTGAGACCGGCCATTTTGCTGTCTCCCAGGGCATGCTGGATCGCGCCCGGGCCGAATTTGACGGCTTCCGGACGGACGAGGACGGCACCAGGGCGACCATCAAGGCGGTCTATGAGGAGACGGGCGAGATCACCGATCCGCATTCCGCCGTGTCCCTCGGCGCGGCCCGTCAGGCCCGCGACAGCGGCGCCATCGGCATGGACATGCCGATGATCTCTCTTGCCTGTGCCCATCCGGCCAAGTTCCCGGACGCGGTCGAGTCCGCCATCGGTCTGCGCCCGGCGCTGCCGCCCCGGCTGGCTGACCTGCTTGAGCGGGAAGAGCGCATGACTGTGCTCGCTAATGACTACGGGACCGTCAGCACCCATATAGCAGGCATCGTTGCGACCAAGGAGAACGCTGCATGAGCGGCGACATGGACGGAATCAAGATCACCGAGCTTGTCAATGGTGCTCGCGTCGTCACCGACAAGATGGCCAGCGTCGAGAGTGTCTCTCTCGGCGCCTGGCTGAATGTCGGCACCCGGCACGAGGTCGCGGCCGAGAACGGCGTGGCGCACTTGCTGGAGCATATGGTGTTCAAGGGCACCAAGCGCCGCTCGGCGCTGCAGATCGCCGAGGAGGTCGAGGCGGTCGGAGGGCACATGAATGCCTACACGGCACGGGAGCAGACGGCCTATTACGCCAAGGTGCTCAAGGAAGACGTGTCGCTGGGCGTTGATGTCATCTCGGACATTCTGGTGAACTCGACCTTCGACGAGCAGGAACTGACCCGCGAACGGTCCGTGATCATCCAGGAAATCGGCCAGGCGGCGGATACGCCGGACGATATCATCTTCGATTATTTCCAGGAGACCGCCTATCCGGAGCAGGCCATGGGCCGCCCGGTGCTGGGCCGCTCCGAGATCGTCCAGGAGATGAGCCGGGACGGCATCATGGCCTTCATTAACGAGAATTACGCGGGCGACAGCCTGGTCTTCTCCGCCGCCGGTGCCGTCGATCATGACGCGGTGGTGGCCGAGGTCGAGCGCGGCTTCGGCACGCTCGGCGCGCAGACCTCCGCGAAAACCGAACAGGCGGAATACAAGGGGGGCGAGATCCGGGTCGAGAAAGATCTGGAACAGCTTCATCTGTTGCTCGGTTTCGAGGGCACGGGTTTCCATGATCCGGATTTCTACGCCCAGCAGGTGCTCTCCATGCTGTTCGGCGGCGGCATGTCCTCGCGCCTGTTCCAGGAAGTGCGGGAGAAACGCGGGCTGGTCTATTCGGTTTATTCCTTCAGCGCGGCCTATAACGATGGCGGCATGTTCTCGGTCTATGCCGGCACCGGCGAGAAAGAGTCGGTCGAACTGATGCCGGTGGTCTGCGACGAGCTGATGGATGTTGCCGCCAACGTCTCCGAGGAAGAGGTCATGCGGGCCCGCACCCAGCTCCGCTCCGGCCTGCTGATGAGCCGGGAGAGCACCTCGAACCGGTGCGAGCAGCTGGCCCAGCACATGCTGGTCTATGGCCGTCCGGTCTCGGTGGAAGAGCTTGTCGAGAAGGTCGATGCGGTCGATACGGCGGCGATCCGCCGGGTGGCGGAGCGGCTGCTCAAAAGCACGCCGACCCTGGCCGCCCTCGGTCCGACCGGCAGCCTTGAGTCCTATGACAAGATCTGCGCCCGGCTGAACTGATCGGCTGGTCGGCCCCCTCCCAAAGTTCCCGGCACCGCACGGCAAGGCTTGTCGTGCGGTTGTTCCGCTTGCCATTCGCAGGGTTAACGGGAAAAATGACCCTGTAACGGGCACCGAGGGGATAAGCGATTTGGTCCTGACGTTTTTTCCGCCGTCCAAGATCGAGCCGCGGGTATCCCTGCCGCGGCTTTATCTCAGGCAACCGAACAAGAATGACTGGCGTGAATGGGCCGAGCTGCGCGCGATCAGCCGGGATTTTCTGGTTGAGTGGGAGCCGCGCTGGCCGGACGACGCCCTGACCCGCGCCGCTTTTCGCCGCCGCCTTGCCCGTTATGCCGAGGACTGGTCACGGGACCAGGGCTATTCCTTCCTGATTTACCGGCGCAGTGACGATGCGCTGGTCGGCGGCATCACCATCGCGAATGTGCGCCGGGGCGTGGCCCAATGCTGCACCATCGGCTACTGGATCGGCCGCCCGCATGCCCGGCGCGGCTATATGACCGAAGCCGTGCATGGCGCCTGCTCTTTCTGCTTCGACCAGCTTTCCCTGCACCGGGTCGAGGCGGCCTGCCTGCCGCGTAACGAGCCGAGCCAGGGCGTGCTGCGCAAGGCCGGTTTCCGCGAGGAAGGGCTGGCCAAGAAATACCTGAAGATCGACGGCCGCTGGCAGGATCACGTCCTGTTCGCATTGCTGCGCGAGGATTTTTATCCAAGCTTCGCGGATGAGCTGAAGCACTTCTAGGCCGGGCTTTCCGGATCTAGTACGACCCCGCAACCGCCAGATAGAACGAGAGTGTTGCGACCGAGAGCACGGTTGTCGTCAGCACGACGCGGCTCGTGAGCAGGGCTTCGCGCTGGTAGAATTCCGCCAGCATGAAGGGGCCTGTGCCGGTCGGCAGGGCGGCGAGAAGCACCGCAATGTAAGCGACGCTTGAGGGCAGGGCGAGGATCGGGACAGCGACCACCCAGGTAACGGCGGGCTGCACCACCAGTTTGAGAGCGACCAACGCTGCCTGCACCCGGTTGTTCGCACTGGAGCTGGTGTTCCGGCCGGCATTGTCGGCGAGAAACAGTCCGAGCGAGACAAGGGCGCAGGGCGAGGCCGCCCCGCCCAGCAGTGCCAGATAGCTGTCGAGGATCTCAGGGAGCGAGAGACCCGACGCCATGAACAGGGCACCGAGGGCGGGAGCGACGAGAAGGGGGTTTTTAGCGAGCGCGAGAGCCGTCTTGCGGAGGATGTCGCGGCGCCGGGACCCGGTCTGCAGGGCGCACTCGATCAGCACGATTGCCGCCGCGAACAGGACGCAGGCGGTCAGGATCGTCGCGATCATCGTGGCGCCCATCGCCGCGCTGCCGATCACGGCGAGAACCAGCGGGAATCCCATATAACCGGTATTCGGATAGCTCGCGTTGAGCGCGTCGATGGCTGCGTCGGCAAGATGGCTTCCCTGCCGCATGCGGACCAGCAGCGTGGTGCCGAAGACCAGTGCGCAGCCCGCCGTGAAGGCGAGGATAAAGTCCGGTTGCCAGATCTCTTCCAGATCGGCTTTCGCCATGATGCTGAACAGCATCGCCGGCAGGGCCAGATAGACCACGAACCGGTTGACCTCCCGCGTCGCGGTCGGGCCGAGAGCGCCAAAGCGCCGCGCGGCATATCCCGTCAGGACGAGCGCGAAGATCGGCAGCACGATGATCAGATTGGAAAGCATGAATGGATGAGGCGCCAGAGGGAGGGTCAGGGAAGGACCGGGGGAAAGAACAGTCTTTCCCTAATCTCTTCCTGCGATACAATCCAATCCAATATTAAGCATTCATCAAGCTATAAAAGGTATCAATGGATACGCGCCAGATGCGCTATTTCGTGGCTCTCGCCGAAACGCTGCATTTCGGGCGGGCGGCGGAGCGCCTGAACATGACCCAGCCGCCCTTCAGCCGGCAGATCGCCAATCTTGAACGGGATCTCGGCGTCCGGCTGGTGAACCGGACATCGCGGCAGGTCTCCCTGACGGTGGCCGGGCAGCGCTTCCTGGAGGATTCCCGGGAGGTTCTGGGCCGGTTCGATGCCGCCTGCCGAGACGCGCGCCTTGTCGCCGAAGGACAGAAAGGCGAGCTGCATTTCGGCTTCATGATGCATGCCGCGCACCGGATTGTGCCGCGTATCGTCAGCCGCTATTCCGCCATCAGGCCGGATGTCCGCCTGTCTCTTTCGGAAACCACGCCGGCGGATATCGAGCGCCTGTTGCTGAACGGAGAGCTGGATGCCGCCGTAACTTTCTCTGGCGGCACCGCACCGCAACTCGAAAGTCTGCCGATCTTCACCGATCGCCTCTGCCTCGTGGTGCCACCGTCGCACCGGCTGGCTTCGTATCCCTCCGTCGGCGCGCGGGATTTGCGCGACGAAGATGTGATCGCCACCCCGGCAACTGTCGCGGAGACGCTGCACCGGACCATCGTTGAATATCTGTCGGCGGGCGGCGTGGTGCCGCGCTTCCGCTTCGAGCCGCAGTTGCAGAACACGATCCTGCGTCTGGTCGCGGCCGGGCTCGGTGTGGCTCTGGTGCCGGAATCGATCTGCGACGAGCAACCTGACGGCCTGGTCGCCCGGCCGCTTGACGACGCCCCCGAGCTGGAGGTGGTGCTGAAGGTATCGCGGGAGCGGGACAATCCGGCCGTCGCCCCGTTGGTGGAGCTGATCCGGGCGCAGGCTTTTTCGGATCCGGACATATGACCGCCGGAATTTCTTCGGCCGAAAAGATGCGGACCGTCTCGACGTAGAGGAAGCAACGGGGCATTCTTTCCATACATTTTCCTCATCGGCCGCCCTGGCCGGCATCCACTGGATTTCCCATGACCGACACGCCCGCTTTCACCTCGCGTCACCACAACCGGATTTCGGCCCTGCACAACGATGTCACCGCATGGCGCCGCGACCTCCACGCTCACCCCGAAATCGGGTTCGAGGAGGTGCGCACATCCGGGATCGTCGCGGAGAAGCTGAAGGCTTTCGGGGTTGACGAGGTGCTGACCGGGATCGCCACGACCGGCGTTGTGGGCATTGTCCGCGGACGCTCCGAGGGCCCGATGATCGGGCTGCGCGCGGATATGGATGCGCTGCCGATGCAGGAATTCGGCGAGGTATCGTATCAATCGACAGTGCCCGGGAAGATGCATGCCTGCGGTCATGACGGGCATACCGCGATGCTGCTTGGCACCGCGAAGCTGCTGGCCGAGAGCCGGGATTTCGCCGGTTCCGTGGCGCTGATCTTTCAGCCGGCGGAAGAAGGCGGCGGCGGCGGCCGGGTGATGGTCGAGGAAGGGCTGTTCGAGAAGGCGAACTGCGAGACGGTCTGGGGCCTGCACAACTGGCCGGACTTGCCGCTCGGGACGTTCTGTCCGCTGGCCGGACCGGTCATGGCCGGGATCGATTATTTCGACATCGCCGTGCGTGGCCAGGGCACCCATGCAGGCATGCCCCACGATGGCGTGGACACGGTGCTGGCGGCCGCCCATCTGGTGACCGCGATCCAGAGCGTGCCGGGACGCAATGTCTCGCCGCACAAGACCGCGACCATCGGTGTCTCGATGTTCAAGGGCTCGGACGCCTATGTGGTGATGCCGGACGAGGCGGTGATCGGCGGCTCGGTGCGTTATTTCGAGCCGGGCGTGCGCGATCTCGCCGAGGAGCGCATCCGCGCGCTGGCGACCGGGATCGCCGAGGGCTTCGGTTGCGAGGCGGTGATCGACTACCGGAAGAATTATCCCCCGGCGATCAATCCGCCCGCCGAAGCCGGGGTCGCGGCTGAAATCGCAACGGCGGTTGTCGGCGCCGACAAGGTTATCCGGGAGCATGATCCCTGCATGGCGGGCGAGGATTTCTCCTTCATGCTGAACGAGCGCCCGGGGAACTACATCTGGATGGGCACGGCGGCGCCGGATCACAAGTCCGGCAAGCTGCATTACCCGGATTACAACTTCAACGATGCATCCATCCCGCTCGGTATCGGCTACTGGATGGAACTGGTGGACACGCTGTTGCCGGAAAGTGCCTAGGCTGACGCGTGAAGCCTTGATCCTTTACGGCTGATTGGGGGGGCAGAAGATGGGGATCTATTCAGGCAGCTGTCATTGCGGATCGGTGCGTTTCAGGCTCGAAGCTGACCTCGATCATGTCCGCGTGTGCGATTGTTCGATCTGCCGGCGGCGGGGCGCATTGCTTCACCGGGTGGAAGAAGAGGCTCTGGAGCTGCTGACGCCGCTTGAGGATCTCACGACCTACCAGTTCAACACGAAGCAAGCGACGGACTATTTCTGCCCGCGTTGCGGCATCCTGCCGTTCCGCAGACCGCGTACCGCGCCGCATTTATGGTCGGTCAACGTGCGCTGTCTGGAGGATGTCGATATAGACGCGATTCCGGTTGAAAGGGTGCGGGGCAGCCGCCTGTCGTGAGGTGTCTCCCGCTGCTCACCGAGACAGGAACCTTCAGCCGTGGATCGCGATCCGGATGTTCGATCCGGTCGCGCGCGCGACCCGGCGTACGGTCTCGAGGGAAGGGAGGGTTTTACCCCCCTCAAGGCGCGCGATGGTGCTGCGGGAGGTATTCATTCTCTCGGCCAGCGCCTGCTGCGTCAGACCGGCTTTCGTGCGGGCAGCGATGATCTTGCGTGCAACCTCGAATTCCAGTGCGAGAGCATCGTATTCGGACCGCGTTTCAGGGTCCTGAAGCAGTTCCTCCTGCAGGTCTGCGAATGCGATCTTCTCAACCATGGTCCAACATCCGTTTCATCGCCTTCGCGAGTTCCCGGTCGGGCGTTTTCTGTGTCTTTTTGACGAAGGCGCTCAGGATGACAATGCGGCAATCGCGTTTTGACTCGATAATGTGACGTTCTGGAGCGCTTTTTGGGTGGAGCGGGGATTACGCTCGCCCGGCTTCCGTCGAGAGCAGGGCAGAATCGACGCCGAGTTTGGCCAGTGCGCGGTCCCATTTGCTGTCGAGGTCTGTATCGAAGACCAGTGCGTTATCGGCGGCGACATTGAGCCAGGCGTTTTCCTGGATCTCGCCGTCGAGCTGGCCCGGGCCCCAGCCCGCGTAACCGAGGGCCAGAAGATGGTTCTTCGGCCCGCTGCCCGATGCGATGGTGCGGACGATATCGACGGTGGCGGTCAGGCCGAATTCCGCGTCGATACCCAGTGTTTCCTCACTCTGATAATCGGCGCTGTGCAGCACGAAGCCGCGTTCCGTATCGACCGGTCCGCCGAAATGCACCGGCGGGCTGGCAACCAGATCGGCTTCGCCGAGCTTCATGTCGAGCTGTTCGATCAGATCGCCGAATTCGATGGAGCCGACCAGTCGATTGACGACCAGGCCGATTGCGCCATCGGCGTTATGGACGCAGATATAGATCACGGAACGGGCAAAACGCGGATCGCGCATTGCCGGCATGGCCACCAGAAGCTGTCCGGTGAGATAGCCTTCCTGGGTTTCCTCGGCGACGGTAGTAGGCATTCTTGTCTGTCCTGATCCCTGGTGGCGCTTGATCCGCCAATTCTTTCCATGGTTCCGGAAAATGTGACCGACGTGGCGGCTCCGGTCCACTATATATGCGGTACGAAAAGGGTATGAAACCCCTGCAACAAGCTCGGGCATCTGATTATGAGTTGGGTCTTCCGCCCCGAAAATCGAATCCTGGCCGTCATTCTGGGCATCATCGTGGCGCTCGGTATTTTCACGCGTCCGGCTTCCGCCGCGCCGGGGGCGTCCGATTGGGTCAGTACGGATTTCGCCGATGTCCGGCTTGTCTCGGCGGTCGCGGGAACCGAAGGTCAGGAAGATGTTCCGCTCGGGCTCCAGTTCCGCCTGGCGGAAGGCTGGAAGGTTTACTGGCGGGCGCCCGGCGATGCGGGCTATCCGCCGGAAATAGACTGGCAGGGGTCCGGCAATCTGGCCGGGACATCCTGGCGCTGGCCGGTGCCGGAACGGTTCAGCCTGTTCGGTCTGGAGACCTACGGCTATCACGACGAAGTGGTGATCCCGATCCGCGCGACGCTTTCCCAGCCGGGCGCGCCGTTGCAGTTGCGGGCGGAGATGAATGCACTCGCCTGCAGCGATATCTGCGTGCCATTGACGGCAAGTCTGTCGCTCGATCTTGCCGGGGATGCCGCCGGGCCGACGGCGTTCGCCCAATTGATCGACCGGTTCCGCGCCCGGGTGCCGAAGAATTTGAGCGGGCTTGGCCTCGATATCGGCGCTGTCACGGCGGCCGGGGCGCCGGAGCCGCATTCGCTTGCCATCTCCATCAGTTCGGACAGCCCGCTCGACGCGCCGGATGTGTTTCCGGAAGCGCGGCAGGGCTTTTCATTCGGCAAACCAACAATTGTCTATTCCGCCGACCGGCAATCCGCCGTGCTGACGGTCCCGGCAGCCGTGCCCGAAGGCAGCAGGCTGACCGGTGAGGAAATTACCCTGACGCTGGTCGACGGGGACCGCTTCCTTGAGCGCAAGTTCACGGTTTCGGAAATGCTGGAAGGCGGGACCTCCAACCGCTGGGCGGCACTGGCCGCGATACTTGGTATCGCCTTTCTTGGCGGGCTGATCCTGAATCTGATGCCCTGCGTTCTGCCGGTTCTGTCCCTGAAGCTGGTTGGTGCGGTGACATATGGCGGGGCGGATAAAGGGGAGATCCGGGCCGGGTTTCTGGCCTCGGCCGCAGGGATCGTGGCGTCGTTTCTGCTGCTGGCCGGTGGGGCGATCGCGCTGAAGGAGGCGGGCCTTGCCGTGGGCTGGGGCATCCAGTTCCAGCAACCGCTGTTCCTCGCGCTGATGGTGACGCTCCTGATGCTTTTCGCCGGCAATCTTCTTGGCCTGTTCGAGATCGGCCTGCCGCAACGGCTGTCGGATCTCGGGCTCGCGGCCTCCGATAAAGACGGCAAGACCGGCCTGGCCGGTCATTTTCTGACCGGCGCTTTTGCTACCCTGCTGGCGACACCCTGCTCCGCGCCCTTTCTCGGCACGGCCATCGGTTTCGCGCTGTCGCGCGGGGCGGTGGAGATCGCCGTGGTCTTTCTGGTCATGGGGCTTGGTCTGGCGGCGCCTTATCTGCTCGTGGCGGCGCTGCCGGGGCTGGCGCGCGCCTTGCCCCGGCCGGGAGCCTGGATGATCTGGCTGCGCCGGGTTCTCGGCCTGGCGCTGGTGGCGACGGCTCTGTGGCTCTTCGCCGTTTTCGCCGCGACCGCTGTGATGCGCGATACGCTTTTGCTCGGCGGGCTGGCGCTGGCGCTGACGGCGGCATTGAGCTGGAGGGCATGGGACGGCGCGCCTGGACGCCGCGCCGCCGGGCCGCTCGCCCTGATTGCCATGCTTGCGGTCGTGGCGGTTGGTGTACAGGCCACGCCCCGAGGGCTCGCTGCTCCGGCGCCCTCCATATACGAAACGGCCTGGCGGCCTTTTGACAAACGGGAGATCGCCCGGCTTGTGGCCGAGGGCAAGACGGTGCTGGTCGATGTCACCGCGGACTGGTGCCTGACCTGCAAGGTCAACAAGGCGCTGGTTCTCGAAACAGAGGAGATTTCCGGGCTGATCGGGGCCGAGGACGTGATCGCGATGCGGGCCGACTGGACCGCTCCGGATCCGAAGATCGCCGATTATCTGGCGTCGTTCGGCCGGTATGGCATTCCGTTCAATGCGGTTTACGGCCCGGGCGCGCCCGGCGGCCTGGCGCTGCCGGAATTGCTCAGCCTGGAAGCCGTGCAATCCGCGATCGAGCAGGCCGGAAGCTGATTGAATTGGAATTCGGGCTGGCCGTGACCATCTCAAGCATCGTATTCCATTCATACTGAATTTTCTCGGCCGTTCCGGCCAGATAACATCCAGGGAGAGACAGAATGACCATCAAGGTTGGGGATGCATTCCCGGCGCTGACGCTGAAAACAAACACGGCGGACGGGATCGACGATCTCGATACGGCGGAATTCTTCAAGGGCCGCAAGGTTGTCCTGTTCGCGGTACCGGGGGCTTTCACACCGACCTGCTCCGTCAAGCATCTGCCGGGCTTCGTGCAGAAGGCGGGCGATCTGAAGGCAAAGGGTGTCGACGCGATTGCCTGCACGGCCGTGAACGATGCTTTCGTCATGGGCGCCTGGGCGAAGGATCAGGGCGCGGGCGATGCCGTCACCATGATCGCGGACGGCAATGGCGATCTTGCCAAGGCTCTTGGTCTTGAAATGGACGTGTCCGCGGCTGGCCTCGGAACGCGCTCCCAGCGCTATGCGATGCTTGTCGAGGACGGCGCCGTCTCCAAGCTGTTCATCGAAGAGCCGCGTGCTTTCGAAGTCTCCAGCGCCGAACACGTGCTGGCCAATATCTGACACAGAATGTCAGTGATCCGGAGCGGCTGTTGCCGCTCCGGACATACTCCGCGCTTTAGCGAAGAAATTCTCCGAGATGGGCCGTCACCTGCGGGCGCACGGCCGTATCGAAATCATTCAGCAGTTTTTCCGACAGGCCGTACCAGAGGGTTTCCCTGTCCGCGAGAGTGGCGTCCTCGGGGATCGTCGCGCTGCGGGTGGCGAAAGCCTCCGCTACGGCCCGGCGCTTGTTGTCCGGTGTGCGGATTTCCAGCCGGACGGCGATGCGGCCTTCATACCGTTCCGTCTGATCGGTCGTGAAGGCGCCTTCCAGCCCCTTTTTCACCTTCAGCGGGGTTTCGGTCACCGAGGCATCGGTGATCACCATCACCAGCTTGTCCGTGCCGCCGCTGGCCTGCAGGACGTCCTGGGCCCAGCGCTCTGCGGCCGGACCGGGCGCCACGGGCATCTTGTGCTCCACATTCGGCGCGGCGAACGGCATGCTGAATTCATTGACGACCTCGACGGAGCCGACGGCGAGCCGGATCGGTTTCTTGTGCCGGAAAGTCAGCTCCGGAAAATTGGCCGTCGGTGGCGTGGCGCAGGCACCGAGCAGCGGTGCGACGAAAGCAAAAAGCAGAAAGGCAAGCCGGACCCGCATTGAGACCCCCATGGATTAATGAGTCGTAAGGCCCATTCTAACCCAAGTGATGAGGCAGCATTGTGATCAATTGTCAGTGCCGGCCCGAAGTTTCTCCATCCCGGCTTCGTCATACTCCCAGCGGGACTTGCAGAACTCGCAGACGACGAAAACCAGACCGTCCACCGTCATGTCCCGGATTTCCTCGTCCGACAGAGATGTCAGCACGCTTTCAACCCGGTCTTTCGAGCAGCGGCAGCGTTCCATCACGGGCTGCGCCGGGTAGGCCCGGATACCGTTCTCGTGGAACAGGCGGAACAGCAGCCGGTCGGGCGCGACACGGGTGCCGGCGATCTCGTCCGGGCTGGCGCTGCTCAGCATCACCATCGCGGTGCGCCAGGCGTCCTCATAGGCGTCCATGTCATGCACGGTGCGGGCCTTGCCCGGCTCCGGCGCCTCGCCACCGTCGAGTGGCATGCGCTGCAGCATCAGGGCGCCCGCGCGCCAGATGCCGAACTCGTCCTTGCGCACAGCGACATTGATGCCGGTCTCGAGCTGCTCCGACTGGCGGAAATATTCGTGCGTGCATTCCGCCAGCGTCTGTCCGGCCAGCGGCACGATGCCCTGATAGCGCTCCGTGTCCGTGCCCTGATCGACGGTGAAGGCGATATAGCCGCCACCGATCATCCGGGGAACGGTGGCCTCGCCGTTCTCGGCTGCCTGCTTCACGGCATCTTCATCGAAAGCCGCATAGCCGCGCAGGTGGCCGTCGCTGGTGAAATCCGCGACCATGGTACGGATCGGCCCGTCGCCCTTGATCTGCAGCGAGAACACGCCCTCGTACTTGAGAGCGCCGGCGAGGCAGACCGTGATGGTCATGACCTCGCCGAGCAGTTTCGATACCGGCTCCGGATAGCCGTGCCGGTCCAGAATGGTATGGGCGGCCGAATTCAGCCGCACCATGCGGCCGCGCAGGCCGAACGGGTCGACCTGAAACGGCAGCAACAGATCATCGTGACCCGACTCTGCGAAAATGTCGGCGGTGCTCATCTTGATCTCCGGATCAGGCGAAAGGCTTTATGAAAGACACCAGTTGAGGACGGCCTTCTGCGAATGCAACCGGTTCTCCGCCTCGTCGAAGACGATGGATTGCGGGCCGTCGATGACTTCCGCCGTTACTTCCTCGCCGCGATGCGCCGGCAGGCAATGCATGAAGATCGCATCCGGCTTTGCTTTCGCCATCAGCTCTTCGGTCACCTGATACGGGCCGAGCTGATTGTGCACGTTGGAGCTGTCGTCGCCCATGGAGACCCAGGTATCGGTCACCACGCAATCGACATCCTTCACGGCTTCTTCCGGATCGTGCGTCAGGATGACGTTGCCGCCATTCTTCCTGGCCCATTCCAGCAGGGCCGGGTCCGGGCTGCGTTCCGCCGGGCAGGCGATGCGGAGCTCGAAGCCGAACTTCGTTGCCGCGTGAATCCAGGAGGAGGCCATGTTGTTGCCGTCTCCACTCCAGGCGACGACCTTGCCCCGGATCGGGCCGCGATGCTCTTCGAAGGCCATGATGTCGGCCATCAGCTGGCAGGGATGGGAATGGTCCGTCAGGCCGTTGATGACGGGAACGGTGGCATGCTCCGCCATCTCGCGGATCGTGGCCTCGTCGAAGGTCCGCATCATGATGCAGTCGACATAGCGGGACAGCACTTTCGCGGTGTCGCTGACCGACTCGCCGCGGCCAAGCTGCAGATCGGCCGCGTTCAGCACCACGACCTCGCCGCCGAGCTGCTTCATGCCGACTTCGAAGGAGACGCGGGTCCGGGTCGAGGGTTTTTCGAAAATCATTGCGAGCGTTTTGCCGGCCAGCGGTTTTTCGGTGCCGGCTTCGCCGCGTTTCATGGCCATGCCTTCATCGACAATAGCCCGAAGGGTGAGCGCATCGATCTGGTCGAGATCGAGGAAATGGTTCTGTTTGGTCATATCGGAGTTCCAGAATCGGGGGCGGACGCCGGCCGGCTCCATCCGTGGGAGCCGGCCGGGTGCCTGTTCAGGCGTCCCAGTCCGCGCAGACTTTCTCGATAATGCCGCAGGCTTCGGCGACATGGTTTTCGTCGATGATCAGCGGCGGCAGGATACGCAGAACGTTTCCTCCGGCGCCGACGGTCAGCAGGCCGGCTTCGCGCAGCTTGCCCTGGAAGTCGGTATTCTTGACTTCGCAGGCCAGGCCGAGCATCAGGCCCTTGCCCTTGACCGCCGAAAAGATCTTCGGATGTCGTGACGCGATTGCTTCCAGACGGTTGTGGAAATCCTCGCCGAGTGTCGTGACGCGCTCCAGCAGGCCCGGCTCCAGCAGCACATCGAGCACCGCATTGGCGACAGCCATCCCCAGCGGGTTTCCGCCGAAGGTGGAGCCATGCGTGCCCGGCGCCATGCCGGACGCGGCTTTCTCGCTCGCCAGGATGGCACCGACCGGGAAGCCGCCGCCAAGACCCTTGGCAAGCGTCATGATGTCCGGCGCGACCCCGGCCCATTCATAGGCCCAGAGCTTGCCGGTCCGGCCCATGCCGCACTGGATTTCGTCGAAGATCAGCAGAGCGCCGAATTCGTCCGCCGCCTGGCGGAGCGCCTTCAGATACTCGACATCGGCGGTGTTGATGCCACCTTCGCCTTGGATCGGCTCAACGAGGATGGCCGCGGTCTTCTCGCCCATCGCCTCGCGCATCTCGTTCATGTTGCCGAAAGCGACATGACGGAAGCCTTCCGGGCGCGGGCCGAAGCCGGTCCGGTAGGTTTCGTTATCGCCAGCCGACAAGGTCGTCAGCGTCCGGCCGTGAAAGGCGGAGGTGCAGCAGACGATTTCATTCCGCTCCTTCTCGCCGCGTTCCCACTGGTACTTGCGGGCGATCTTCAGCGCGCCTTCATTCGCCTCGGCACCGGAATTCGCGAAGAATACCGTGTCGGCGAAGGAATTCTGCACCAGCCGGTCAGCCAGCCGCTTCTGTTCCGGAACCTCATAGAGGTTGGAGACGTGCCACAGCTTTTCCGACTGGCTCTTCAGCGTTTCGACCAGATGCGGATGTGCGTGACCAAGGGAGTTGGTGGCGATACCCGATGCGAAATCGAGATATCGTCGGCCTTCGGTGCTATACAGATAAGGGCCTTCCCCCCGCTCGAAAGCGATATCTATACGCCCGTATGTGGGCATCACCGTGGTAACCAACGTCCTTCTCCACCATAAAAAATGGCGGCACCGAAAACCGGCGCCGCCGGATATCGAAAAAAGCACGGAATTCGGGGGACGCCAAGGGGAATATGGTGCCATGGCGGGGGATTCCCGCGAAACTGTGCGAATCGAGGCCGAAGACGGGCGTTTGACGCCTCCCGGCTGAGGGTCACGCCCAGTGAAAGAGGCCGAGCGCGGCCCGCACATCATCCAGTGTCCCCTGCGTGATTTCCCGTGCCCTGTCGGTGCCGTCGCGCAGCATCCGCATCACCTCGCCGGGATCCTCCGCGAGCCGTGCCCGGCGCTCCCGTATCGGCCAGATCAGGGTCTGCAGAATCTCTTCGAGGTGATTCTTCACCACACTGTCGCCGAGGCCGCCACGGCGATACCGGGCCTTCAGGTCCGAGACCGTCGCCTGATCGTCCGAGAAAGCATCCAGATACGTGAAGACGACATTGCCCTCGATTTTCCCCGGGTCGCTGACCTTGAGGTGATCCGGGTCCGTGTACATCCGCCGCACAGCGTCCCTTATGTCGTCGGGCGAGGCGGAGAGCGGGATCGCGTTGCCGGCCGATTTGCTCATCTTGCTGACACCATCGATGCCCGGCAGGCGGCCGACGGCGGGGATCAGGGCGCGGGCTTCGGGCAGCAGGCTGGTGCCGGTCAGCCGGTTCAGCCGCCGGACGATCTCGTTCGTCTGCTCGATCATCGGCGCCTGGTCCTCGCCGACCGGCACCAGCGTTGCCCTGAAAGCAGTGATGTCGGCGGCCTGGGAGACCGGATAGCAGAGGAACCCCGCCGGAACGTCCCGTTCGAAGCCACGCTGCTGGATCTCGGTCTTGATCGTCGGGTTCCGCTCCAGCCGGGAGACGGTGACATGGTTCATGTAGAGCATTGTCAGTTCGGCAAGCGCGGGCAGGGCTGACTGGACGGCAATCGTGGTCAGCTCCGGGTCGATGCCGACGGCCAGATAGTCGAGCGCGACCTCCAGGACGTTACGCGCCACTTTATCCGGGTCGGCCGCATTATCCGTCAGGGCCTGGCTGTCCGCGAGCAGCAGATACTGCCGGTGCGAATGCTGAAGCGCGACACGGTTTCTGAGGGAGCCCGCATAATGGCCGAGATGCAGGGGGCCGGTGGTCCGGTCTCCGGTGAGGATGACGGGTTGGGTGTCGGTAGCCTTGTCAGGCGTATGAGTGGTGGCGATGTTCATTGGCTGCTCCGGGAAGGAAGCCGCCGCACGTCGGAAAGATTTTAGGGGAAGATCCCATGCTCGCCGATAACGGCGGCAGGGATCGAAAATTGAATACGACGTGCCGCTCCTAAGGGGAGGGCCACCAAAATCGAGACTGGTTTTGCGCGTTGTTATCCATGAGAGAGTGATGCCTTTTCGGCGCCGTTAATGCAACGAACTTTGGCGGGGAGGGGAGATTAAACGCTTTCGGGGCGTCGGAGGCCCAGGCGTCTTTGCTTCGGAAAGACCAAAAACTCCAATAAAATCCAACACGATCCTTCATGACTCATAAAGGCGTGGCCGCTATAGTGCATGCACTTGAGAAGCGGAGTTACCAGAAAGGAGTCCGCCATGACCGCACCCGTGCAGTCCAGTCTCGCTGTTTTCGCGTTCCGCGCAGACAAGCAGCAGCAAATAGTCCAGGCCCAGGTCGTCGCCAGTGCCGTTGAAACGGCCAAGCAGATTGCCCAGTCGACGGGAACGCAAAGCGCTTCCTCCGGTGGTGTCGACATCACCGTCTGAGATCAGACCACTTTCAAAAATACAAACCGGCGCGGTATGCGGGCTTTTTGATGCCCCGCTTTCCGCGCCGATTTTGTTTTCAGCTTATCTTGGCAACCTACGCCGAGCGGAAATGCTTACCGAGCTTCAGGCCCTGGCCCTGATAGTTCGAGCCGATGCCGCCCGCGCCATAGACCTTGTCCGGGATTTCGGTCAGCGGCTCATAGACCAGGCGGCAGACGATCTGGCCGTCGGTGATGACGAAGGGCACGTCGTGGGAGCGTACTTCGAGCACGCCCCGGGTGGCCTCTCCGCCGGCTTCGCTCAGGCCGAAACCAGGATCGAAGAAGCCCGCATAATGTACCCGGAACTCGCCGACCTTTGTGTCGTAGGCCCGCATCTCCGCCGCATAGTCGAGCGGCACGGTGAGATATTCCTTTGAGGCGAGGATGTAGAATTCATCCGGGTCCAGGATCAGCTCGCCCGGCCGGTTTTGCTGGCGGTACAGCGGCTCCCAGAAATCCAGCACGTCATAGCCGTTCGGGTTATCGATATCGATCAGGCCGGTATGCTGCTTTGCCTTGTAGCCGATCAGGCCGGTCTTCGCTTCTCCGGTCAGATCGGCACTGACGGCGACACCTTCCTTGATGTCGACTTCGTGGCCGCTGACCAGCACCACGCTGTCCTGCAATCGCCGCATCGCCGTGTCGCTGGCAACAGGGTTGCCGCGCCGGAAGCGGAGCTGGTTCAGCCGCGAGCCGGTGCGGGCCAGCACGCTGAAGGTGCGCGGGCTGATCTCGGCATAGAGCGGTCCGTCATAGCCCTCACGCACGCTCTCGAACTCGGTGCCATGATCGGTGATCAGCCGGGTGAAGATATCGAGCCGGCCGGTGGAGCTTTTCGGGTTCGCCGTGCCGGAGACTTTTGGCGGCAGCGAGACGCTTTCCTGCAGCCGGACAATATAGACGCAGCCTTTTTCCAGCACCGCCCCGTCGCGCAGGTCGATCCTGTGCATGGCGAGGGTTTCGAGCCGCTCGGCCACGGTGCTGTTCCGGCCGGGCAGGAAACTGGCGCGCACCCGATAGGCTTCGGCGCCAAGCCGCAGGTCGATGCTGGAGGGCTGGATCTGGCCGTCGATGACAGGCGTATCGCTGGCGATCTGGCCGCCTTTGATCATCTCCCGGATGGTCTGGCTCGGCAGAATCCCGGTGGTGCGCTTTTCGCGCGTGCCGCTGTCCGTTGCTGCCGTTGAGGCGTCTGCGGTCATGTCTCAATCCGCCCAATAATCCCAATTCGGCGCAAAATAGCAGACGGCGCCGCCGGGACCAGCGGTTTTGTCGGTCAGCTCCTGATCTTGTAACCGCGCTTAAGCAGCATGTAGCACAGCGCCATCAGAACCGCGTTCATCCCGGTCAGCACGGCGGCGCC
>TARA_R110002051_G_scaffold250139_1_pt1 | contig 58351 bp, 61 predicted proteins | sample TARA_R110002051 | Tara Oceans TARA_R110002051 (sample SAMEA4397023) | marine metagenome | biome: Polar Biome; feature: [MES] marine water layer (ENVO:01000295) within the mesopelagic zone...; material: water (ENVO:00002006), including particulate matter (ENVO:01000060) such...
GTACCTGATGGGTCACGTGTTGCACTTGCTCATTGAGACCGCCGTCAGTTTGAGCCGCTTGTTAGGGGGTCACTCCGCATATAGCCCTTAGTGACTCTATTCCATCAAGCCCAACTTCTACTGGAAAACACGATGCTCCTGCATAATGAAGGTATCGAGATCTATGACGGCCGTTACCAAAACATAAATCTGGAAGCTGCTTTGCGCGCCACAAACTACGCCAGGATCTAGCCTCATTCCACGAAAATGAAACCCGTGGCATCTCACAAGGACCAGCAGACGGATCGAGAAAGGCACAAATCTCATTTCGTTTTGATTCTGACCATTCGCTTGCTTTATCTATGGGGGTAATGCTGTCCGAGTTATTGTCATATAGCGCGATGAATTTTTCGGAATCTACGATTAAAACGCCATAATTAAACCCTTCCCGGCCACGTTTAAATTGGACTTCTTGGTACGGACTGTGGCTTGCAGACAAAGGAACGTGCCATACCCCGTTCCTTTCAGTTACCTTGACAGTCATTTGCTCTCCCTAACGCCGCCAACACAAGCCGAGCGTAGCGAGGTCCATCCAGCGCGCTTTTGGCGCTGGCGATTGTGCTTGGCCTTGTTAGCTTTTTTTAGATAGATGTGTATGTCTTACCTTCGATTAAGCCATTGTTGGAAAGTGTGATTTCCAGACGCTTGAACAATGCGAAGAAATCCAAAAGGTCCATATCAACGCTAATTTCTTTAACTTGTATTGGTTCACCTGATGCTTGAAGCATTTCTGGGATGTTATCGTAGCCATTTAAGCCTGAGACCAAGAACTTAACACTTACGGGATCTCTGTGTGCTCCATGATTTTCGCCAGCCCACATAGAAATCCCTAGAACAAATTCATCAGTGATATGGCCGTTGTCTTTTAGCCATTTAGCTGCATCAGTCATATCTGCGCGATCAGCTGCCGCACTACCTTTTAAATCATTGTACTGAACTGACGCTTTGAAAGTTTCCATTCAATTATCCTTTAGTGATGGTTTGTAATGCTAACGTATGATTAAGGGGCGGACTTTAGCCCGTCCAAGTGAGCGAAGCGAACGGTTTGAACCATTTGTTAGGAATGTGCTTCGTTTTCACGCGTTTTCTGGATGTGTTTGATGGCGTGCCAACGATTTGGAATTTTTAGTCTTTGGCTTCGAAAGACTCTGCCATTGGACAAAACGACTTCAATTTGGACCATAGGGTTCGTAAAAGCGAAGATAGGTAGTTCAAAGGAAAGTTGATGCGATAGATTTACAGGTTGGCCAGGCGCTAGGCAAATTGGTTCGGGGCCGATCATTTCGTAAACCTGTGTGCCGAATCGCACGTTACCGTAGAGCCTGGGCTTGATAAATGGATGACAAAAATGAGTTTTAATAATGTAACTAATTGAGTTCGCGCTACGTCCGCGGCACTTGACTAAATAGATGACTTCGGAGCTTCGATTTGTAACTGTTGCAAGAATTTCGTCTTGGTCTGACTTATCGTAATGCACACCGATTCCCGCGAATACGTTGATTGGGAATAACCACCCCCATGCCTTTCGGATCGCGAAAAACGCACCGATGACCCCACCCAAGCCAAGCAAAATTCCCGTTATTGCTTCAGGCATACTGATAAATTCCTAACGTAGAGCTTTGCGGTAAATTTGTAGCCGCGAAGGGGTGGAGAAATTGTCCAGTAAAATTGACTGGTTAGGGCGCAACCTCCAAGACCTGCGCAAAATGCTGAGCCACCTCTACCAAGATTGATTCTGGACACGTAGGATCGGATCCTCAACGAACAACTTCTAATCACCGTACTAGTCATTGATGCTGAACTGGAAGCCAAGAAAGCGAAAGTCAAGCTAGCACTCTGCGAAGCTAGGCACGTACGCCGTAGGAAAGGCATCCCACAGTAAAAAATACGAGATATCAGGCTTAAAGGTGGCACCCGTCCTACAGGAAGCAGCACGAAGTGTCTCGACCCGCTATGCATTATTTGATTGAGAAGCTTCATAACAGACCTTTTAGCCCTAACGCGATGCGCAGCGGCCGGTTTGGCGCGCGCAGCGTGACAAACCGGTCCGACTGGCGCTACTGGTTAGATTCACGAAGCCAGGCGCGCCTCACACTTCTCTACGACCTGCTTAACTAAACGAGGCAAATCATCAGGTACGTAGGTCATTACAGGTAGTACCCAAGGATATCTCTTAAAGTGTTCAAACATCCCATACTCTCGATCCTGTGACTCTAAAATGGGTTGAACAGGGACCGAAGGCAGATGAGGCACGATAGAGGTGAGCTCTTGCGGAATACTCCTAGGATCTGACAAATCAGCCACGATAAATTTAGAGAGTGCGGCTATTGTTATAACCGTTTCCGTCAAATCTCTGCCAGCGGGCACCTCGAAATCAAATAAAACAGCCAGATATCCGCTTCTGTCAAGATTGGTTTTTATTTGGTCGAGCACGGATTTTCGTTCAGGAGAAAACCTTCCGAGGATGAGCACTACCTTGGACGTCACTGTTTCTATTACTTTGCGTAGGTTTTTACTGCTGACCAAGAGAGAAACGAATTGGGCCAGCTCAATTGTAGGGACAGTGATAGCTCTACTTGATTCAGAAATAGCTATATTAGCTTGCTTACAACCGTCAAGATTCAGATCCCACGCAGAAATCCCATAAACACAAGCATCTTCAATATGAGCATTAGTGAAATTGGTCTTCACCAAGCTCATATTGCTTAGATTTGCGCCCACTAACGTCGACCCCGTGAAGTCTGTTTCCTCGGCACTACAGTATGAGAGATCGGCTCGTGAGAAGTCACAACTTATAAACTGGGCAGACCCGATTTTCGACACATTCAGGCCAGATCCACTGAAGTTGCACCTTAAGCAATAGGAATCTACCAGGTCAGAAAAATGAAAATGGCATCCAGAGAAATCGCAGCCGACGAAGGTGGCGTTTCTGAGAGAAGCACGATTCAAATTCAAACGAGAAAAATTGTAGTTGTCGAATTCGGGCAATCCGTAGATACCATCTTCGCTTGGACAATCCCGTACGAAATCAATGTCGCTAAGGTCCGGGGAGCGCCCCTCGTCTGTGGTTCGCCACTCATTCCAGGATTCAGCACCCGACTTTAATTTCTCTATAACCTTCGAAGATGGCATGTTGTTTCCAAAAATCTAACAGTTAAGCATTTATTCGCCGTGCGGAGCATGGCGTATAAATGCCTGTTGGGCTAAGGCGCGTCCATCAGGCGGCTATTTAATAGGGGATTGTATTGACTGGCATGCGGCCTGAGACACCAAGCCGTGCATCGGCATGTCTGTGGTAACGCGCTCTAATAGTGAGATTCGCCATCATTTCAGCGCCCCCGAACCTTAATTAACCTAATGTAGCGCGCCTGATGGCTAAAATCCATCACCGGGACGAGCGTCGCCGTAACCCGCGCACGGGTCGGATAGCTAATCGGTTGTAGGCGTATAGCGCGTTACGTCATCCTCGATAGCGTTGCTCCTTGTGGTTAGGCGGTTGATCGTAGAGGGGGCGCTGGGGTGTGAGCGTCCCGATCATCCGTAATGTGGGTTGCTTGCAGTGTGGGCAGGTGTAGGTCGGCTCCGTGCCACTGGCCGCCGTATCGACATTTGGGGCTTGCTCCACAACCGCTAACGCTTGCCGAATCTGCACCAAACGTTGCCGACGGCAGCGATTGGCCAGAAAACCGTAGTGACGCACCCGCATCAGTCCCTTGGGCAGGACGTGGAGCAGGAAGCGGCGCACGAACTCCTCACCACCAAGGATGAGTTGCTTGTGTCGGTCGTGGTCGCGATAGTCTTTGTAGCGTAGGGTCACTTGGTGGTCATCTACAGCCAGGATACGCGCGTTGCTGATGGCGATTTGGCGCGTGTAGCGCGCTAGGTAGCGAACCACCGCATGGGTGTGTTCAAGGCAGTCCTTGCTGTAAACCACCCACTCAGTGGCCATCAGCGTGTTCAGTTGAGCATCGACGTCACCGGGTCGGGTGACTCGGTGGAGATCGCCTGCACTGGCGGCCTGGCGCAGGGCGCTCACCATGTGCCCGCGAAAGTGGCGTGACAAGGCCCGCACCGGGAACAAGTAGTTGCTATGCGCTCCACGCCAGCGGCCATCGTCCCCCAAAGCACCACCTGGAACCAAACAGTGCAGGTGCACATGCTGGCTCAGGTTCTGGCCCCAGGTGTGAAGCACGGCAATCATCCCCAGCTCGCCGTCAAGGCGCTTGGGATCTCGTCCGAAAGTGCGCAACGTGTGCCAAGCACTCTGGAACAGCAACCGGTGAAGCACTTCGGGATGAAGCTGGATCCAGCCATTAAGGCTGTGCGGCAGCGTGAATACGACGTGGTAATAGCGCACCGGCAGGATATTGGCTTGCTGACGTTCAGCCCATTGTTCCATGGCGCGGCCTTGGCACTGTGGGCAGTGACGATCGCGACAGCCAAAGTAGCGTGGCTGCACGTGAGCGCAGTCCGAGCACTGCAAGACCATCCCGCCCATCGCCTCCGTTCGGCAGGCCAGCAGATGGGTACACACCCGTTGGCGCTGGCGATCAAGGCCGGTTGGATCGAGAAAGCGGGTCAGCGCCTGTTGCAAGGTAGCGGCCTTAGTCATGGCTCACCTCCAATGCGGCCACCAGGTCAATATGACACTGATCTCCCCCTTGCTGGTTCGGTAGCCAGTGCAGGTAGCGCATCGTCGATTGGAGGTTACGGTGGCCCAGCAGTCGCTGGAGCTGATGGACGGGCAGGCCCTGCTCCAGGACATGGGTGGCATAGGCATGACGCAGGCTGTGGATGCCACCCACCCGCTCGACTCTAGCTAGGCGCTTGGCTTGGGTAAAGGCCTTCTGCGGCGCACTGGTGTGCAGGGCTTGATCGGGAAACAGAGCGCTCGGGAACAGCCATGTGACGGGCCGGTAGGCGCGCCAGTAATCGCGCAAGCGATCAAGCAGGGTCTTCGGTAGTAGCACCATACGATCCTTGCCGCCTTTGCCCTGCGTCACACGGAGTTGGTAACGCTGGCTGTCGATGTCACTGACTCGCAGGTGGCAGACCTCGGTCACACGCAATCCACAGCCGTAGCACAGTTCGAGCATCATGCGATGCTTGGGGTTTTGGCAGGCGGCCAGGATCCGCCGAACCTCGTCGCGGGTCAGCAGTTCTGGAATCCGCTGCGGTTTTTTGGGGACGGTGAGCGGCACATCAAACGACGGCCACAGCAACACGTGCAGGTACAGGAACCGTACGCCGTGCAGGTAGACACGGCAGCTGGCGGCGGACAAACCGCGCTCCTGAACCAGGTGATTAAAGAAGTGTTGCAGATCGTCGGTACTCAACGTGTCTGGCGGACGGTGGAAATAACGTGCCAGATCAGTGACCACCATCAGGTAGGTGTTGTGGGTACGTTGCGCAAAGCCACGCTGACGCATGGCCGCGATCATCTTCTGTCGCAAGGCAGTCATCGTCGTCACTCCTGTTGATTGACCCACGTGGGTCAATCAACAGTGTGGCCCGATGAGGCGAAAAACGTGGTTCGTCGACAGCTACCGCGAAGCGGTTTAGTTCAACAGGTGTTAGGCTGCCAGCTCATTTATTGACTTGAACACGCTAGCACGCTCATTTATTTCATGTCACACGCCATGAGCGACCTATCCCTTTGAAATTAAAATAAATTAGGCATAGCTAAGAAGCATAACATCAATAATCGTGCCAGCTGCATAACACTGCCGAACGAGAATGCCGCGTTTGCTGGAAAGGCCGCTTTGGGTCGAAAGCCGCCTGAGCGTTCCTACTAGTTTTTTTCAAACTACCATCTAATGTATTAGACCTCCCTCAATCTATCCAGCTTCTCCACCAAATCCTCCGCCCTCAGGTGCGTATAGCGCCTTAGCATCTGCATCGACTTGTGGCCACTGATCGCGGCGACTTCCTGGTCGGATAGCCCCGTCTCTACCAAGCGGCTGACGGCCTCATGGCGTAAGTCGTGAAAGCGAAGTCATCAAGCTGGCCTGCTTCTTCGCTTGGTTCCAGAGCTTGGTATAGGCGTAGGGGCCGCGCTTGCCATTTCTGCCGGGCTCACCGAAGAATACCAAGTTGCAGTCGAGCGGGCGCACGGGGTTGTGCAACGCCTGCTTGAACACCTCGGTTGCTGCCTTGGTCAGCGGTACCAGGCGCTTCGTTACTCTTGGTGTCGGTGAGGCGCACCACGCGGCGTTTCACGTCGACCTGCGAACGGGTGAGGGTCAGGATATCCGACGAGCGTATGCCCGTCTCCAGAGCGATTCTGGCGATCCAGGCCATTGCCACAGACGACGAATTAAAAGAATTGCAACGCACCCTGATTGCTCAACCCGACAAAGGTGACTTGATTCAGGGCACGGGTGGGCTTCGCAAAATACGCATGGCGTTGAGCAACCAAGGTAAGAGCGGCGGTGCCAGGGTTATCTACTTTTTGGCAACGGCAGAGAGAATCTACTTTATACTAGCCTACCCCAAGAGCATGAAAGACAGCTTAACGCCCGCTGAAAAGGCCACACTGAAAACACTGACCCACCAACTGAAGGGGGAGGTTTCTAAATGAGCATTTTTGACGAGCTGCAAACATCGCTGCAGGAAGCCGTTGAGATTAAGCAAGGTGAGGCACAGGCGAGCCGCATCACACGCCATGAAGTGGCTGATGTACGAGCTATTCGCGCCAAGCTTCACGTCTCTCAGGCGGAGTTTGCCGAGGCCATGGGAACCAGTGTGGACACCATCAAAAGCTGGGAAACCAAGCGCCGTAACCCTACGGGGCTAGCCGCTAAGGTACTGGCGACGATTCAAGATAATCCCGCTTTTTTCAACGAGCTTGCTTTGCACTAAAGCAATATCAACTTGCATGAGTATTTGTGCAAAACGGAAGCATCTGCATTATCAAATAATTGGCACGAAAGGCACACAGCCGCTCAGCAAAAGGCCCACGGGCACAGTAAAAAACAGTTTCATCGTTTCCCGCCTCTTGAAAAAAATTATAGTTCAACTCGCACCCATCCTTTGCAAGCATCTCATCCAGATTTTACGATGTAGCTATATACACAGGTTTCAGTTTTGACAACCTCGGTGCCCCTGCCATTTTGTTAGTTTAGCTAATCAATTGTGCAGTTTCTGGCTCATAAACCACCCCCATAATCGACCCATCTCGAATCCGTTCTACCGCCTCATCAATTACATGCAATGGTACCAAAAACCACTCGCGTGGCTTAACCGGGTGCCCGAAGCGGTCTTGAATCGTCAGCTCAAGCTGTGCGGGGGCGAAGATTCGATGAAAAAGCGCTTCCAGTTTGCGGCGGTTAATACCGGCCAGCTTGTAGGTGGCGACTACCTCCACATCCGCCAGCAGGTAGGTGGCATCATGGGCGGCGTTGGCTATGCGCGCTTCGACCTTGCCACCTGTCACGCCGATTTTGTGAATCAGCTCCCGGTGCTCAGCCACAAACGGATGTTCTGACAGGCTGCGCAGCACATAGATGGTGCCGCTTTCTATGTCGTCCTCTTCCCAGGTTTCGCTGAAGCTGTTTTCAGTGGGCTGTTGTTCAGCAAACAGAGGCCCGGCATCAGGCTCGGTAATACGGCGGCTGGCTTCATCTTTGTAAAGCGCTCTTACTAACGATAGGCGCAGCAGCTTGCTTTCCGTACCGTTAGAGAAAATAACCCGCAGGCGAGCATCTTTCTTGCCTTGGGGTGAATCAAACTCCGCCCCCTCTTCGGCTACATAGGCCGTCTGCCCATCCACGATGAACCACTGCCCCACCTCGATGGTAGCGTTCTTACCGAATCGTCGCGTGGTTCTTAGCCCACTTTTCAGTTCGCTTTCTATTTGCTCAAACAGCGGCTGGTAGGTTGTAAAGTCTTCGCATTTCTCTCTGTTGGCCACCTCTTCAGCAGCACGCTTCTCGGCACTTGAACGCACATGCTTTAGCTCGGTAAGCTCAGACGCCCCGGAAATCCCAGAAAGCTCAGTAAGCAAGGCGTCATCGTCCATCTCTTCTGTCGCATCTACATCGCTGATACTGTTGCCATCTAGCAAGCCTTGGTGGTCAAGGGGCTCCACCAGGGTTCGGCACTCCTCAAGCGAACGAATGCGATCAAGACGCACGGCATAGAGCCGTTCAAAAATATCGTTGCCTTCACCATGCTGCGGGGCACGGTCATGCTGATCGACAAAGCGCTGAATCTCTTCAAACCCCGCGATGATGCGCTCTTCACGTGCTGAAAGGCCTTTCTTTTTCTCGGGTTGAGCTAACTCATCTAGCTCGGCGCGCAAGTCGTCCAGATCAGTCATAACGCCCCTCATCTTTAAAGCGTACGAATGCAGAAGCACCTTCGGCCATGCGCTTTTCCCAGGCATCTTGGGAGCTAATAGAAGGCAAACGCCCTCGCTCTTTCTTGAATTTGACCGCTCTCATAGCAAGCTCTTTGGCTTCATCTGGTGCCAGGTTGGTACGTTTACCAGAGATGACGGCGGCCACTTGCTTCAAGCTGTCTTCGCTCATGCTCTTAGCCAGAATCGCGTAGGCCTCGCTAAAAGGGTTAATGCGATCAATCAAATCAATATCGAGCTCCCGCACGTCCATCGCGAACTTACGCACGCCTGCTATCAGCGCTGTGTTCGGCTTTGGCTCATTGCTACCGATATCAACGGCCTCGCTACCCGCCAGCAATAGTTTGGCCTGCTGGGTGAGGTTGAGCGCTGCGATGGCGTGTTGGCGAACGGCTTCCTGGTCTTGCTCGTCCAGGTTGGGGTAGCGCTCTTTGATAATTTTGCCCATGCGTACCTGGGTAAGCTCTTCGGGCACCAGTTCCTCATCAAACAAGCCACGCTCAATGGTTGTCTTGTCCTGCACGAAGCCGGTAATCACCTCATTCAGGTCTTCTTGGCAAATCCGGGCGGCTTCTTCACTTTTCGGCTCCACCAGCCCCTTGATTTCGATGTGATACTTACCGGTTTCTTCGTTAACGCCCACATTGCATTTACCAGGGTTGTAGCCCTCTTCACCGTAGTCGAACCCCTCTTGCGGGCCGCTGGTAGGGTTCTTTGGCTTGAACTCAAAACGCGGTGCCAGCACTTGTTCCATCAACAGGCTGGCAGCGATTGCCTTCAAGGTATCGTTAATGGCTTCGGTCACGGCCTGTTCAGCGGCATCCGGCTCGGCGATTAAATTCGTGAAGCGTGCACGCGTCTTACCCGGCGCATCCCGCGTGGCGCGCCCGATGATCTGCACAATCTCCGTTAAGCTGGAACGGTAGCCCACTGTCAACGCATGTTCACACCAAATCCAATCAAACCCTTCTTTGGCCATCCCCAGCGCGATGATGATGTCCACATGGTCACGATTGTGCTTCTGCGCGGGGTCTTTCAGTGCGCTCGAAACTCGCTCACGCTTGGGTGAATCATCCTCCACTAAGTCGGCAATTTTCAGCAGCCGACCTTCCGGCGTTTTTACCAATTGAAAACCTGTGGTCGGGTCAGCCCCCTGCCACTCCCCCAGCGCTTCGATGATGTGCTCAACCTCGCGGACCTTATCTTTGGAGCTCTCGCGAGAGTTAACATTGGGGATATGAAGAATGGTCTTCTCAGCAGGGTCGAGCACCTTGAGGATGTCGTCGGCGTAGGAGCCAGAATAGAAGTAGTAGCCGATGTCGAGCTGCTTGAGGTACTCGTAACCGTTGAGCTGCTCGTAATAGGTGTAGGTAACCGTATCAAAGCGCGACTCATCTTGCGGGGCCAGCACCGCTTCGGTGTCTCCCCGGAAGTAAGAGCCGGTCATGGCCACGATATGACACTTATCGCGGGCAATGAAGCCACCCAAGTGAGCTCCCAGCTTATTGTCGGGGTTAGCCGAAACGTGATGAAACTCATCCACGGCGATCAAGCAGTCATCAAAAGCTGCTATACCAAACTGATCAATCGCAAAACGGAACGTGGCATGGGTGCACACCAGCACTTTGTCGCTGCTTTCAAGAAAAGCACCTAGCGATTTGACCTTGCCCCCACTGTCCGTGCCCGGCGCGTTGCACAGGTTCCATTTGGGTTCCACATGCCAATCAGCCCAGAAGCCGTAATTGCTGAGCGGCTCGTTACTAAAGCTGGAGCCGATAGATTTTTCCGGCACTACAATAATGGCCTGTTTCAGCCCCTGGTTGTGCAGCTTATCCAGCGCAGTAAACATAAGCGCGCGGCTTTTGCCCGATGCAGGCGGCGACTTGATCAGCAGGTACTGCTCGCCTCGCCGTTCGTAGGCACGCTCTTGCATGGGCCGCATGCCAAGCTCATTGGACGTGGTAGAACTGCCATTGCTGGCGTATGAGACGGAAACTGAGGGTACTCTCTTCGTCATAATGCAATCCCTGTCAGGGCTTCTTGCCCTTGTATTTGAGGTCTTGTTCCAGCTGTTCGATTTCCTTCAGATCAGCGGCATCAGCTGCTTTTGCTTCCGCCGTGCGCCGTTGCTGGTCGAACACCTCATAACGCTCACGGGCAATTCTTTCCATGTTGTCACGGCTAACCGAGCCTGCGCCTTCAAGAATGGGCTGATCATTAAATGCCAGCATCTTATCGACGTTGTTACGCCAGAAATCCAGGGTCAGCTCTTTCTGTTTCTTTACCCTGAGCTCTGCCTGCTCTAGGAAGATCACCACCAAACGGTTTAGCGTGTCGATCTCGTCTGCCGTCAGGTAGTTTTTGGCAACAATGACATCTTGCTTGCGTACCCGTGAGCCGCTCCAGTTGGTCAACGCCATATTGGGCATACTCGGGTCTGAGCGTTTTAAGATCAGCTCAGCAGCGGTGTGGCCCGTCGCGGCATACAGCAGCTTGTTTTGCACGTCAGCAAAAAACTGTGCCGTCTCTCGCTCGCGGGCCTGATAGTCGGAGCTAAGCGCAAAGAGATCGCGGACTTTCTGGTAGAAGCGCTTTTCCGAGGCGCGTATGTCCCGGATGCGCTCCAGCAGCTCATCGAAGAAGTCCCAACCAACAGGGTTCTTTAGGCGCTCGTCGTCCATCACGAAGCCCTTGAGCAGAAACTCCTTGAGGTGGGTGCTGGCCCACTGGCGGAACTGCACGCCACGAGACGAGCGGACGCGATAGCCGATGGCCAGGATCAAGTCGAGGTTGTAGTAACTGATCTTCCGCTTGACCTGACGATTACCCTCAGATTGAACTGTCAAGGAATCCTTGACGGTTGCCTCAGCATTTAACTCATTGTCTTCAAATATATTTTTGGCGTGCAGGGAGACATTTTGCTTGGTGGTCTGAAACAGTTCAGCAATTTCCAACTGGCTTAGCCAGATACTGTCTCCTTCCACCCGAAGGTGCAGCTGGGTGCGGCCATCGTCTGTGGTATAGAGGATTAATTCACTCATGACTTCGACCTCTCACCCTCACCCATTTGGGCCACATGTTCGATGTATGATTTGAGCAGGTTTTCATGACATCAGCATAGTTCTTTGAGCTACGTGCGGAACCCAAGGGCTCATACGCGCAAATGCAAAACTCATTTGATTGTAAATAAACAATAGCTTTACCGATAACTAAGAAAAATGAAGCTTATCATGCTTATTCATTTTTTTGATCCATTTCAACGATCTATTAAAAAATATGCCCATAGCGTCTTCCGCTGCCCATAACTCTAACCTCTGCCAACCTATCACCAAAGGCCGTTTCGAAATCGTCCGCCTCTAATGCCCGCATAAAAAAGCGGTCAACAGCTCTTTCAAACACAAGTATTTTACCATCATAAATATCGAACCCATGTCTCTCGGGGATAGGCAGAGAGATCTTCTCCATCATGTTATTCCCAAGGCGAAGATTATTAGAAACATGCTCTCCAACAGGTGTTTCAAAGGTAATTTTTCCTATTACAGCCTTTGCAGCTAATTTTTCAGGAGGGTTGAACCCAAAATATCTTGACATCCCCTTCGGAAAGTCAATTTGATTACCAGGACGATTTGAACCACGGTTTTTGGTGACGTATCCTGCCTCAATCCAGAACATTTTTATTTCGGTATAATCCAGGTAGCCACCTAGCTGACCATTTTCTACTGATCTAGAAAATGAAGCGCTCCATCGCTCTTCATAGGCATCCAAAATCTCGTTAACCGGGGTGGCTTGCTCCCAAATACGGTTTGCGAGTAAAAGTGTTGGCTGAAGCGCTAAATTGCACTCTTCACCATCCTTAGAACAAATTGAGGCACCAGCCTCAATACTCTTTCTAAGCCCGTTGGATGAAAAATTCCCAGAGCCCACAACCATTCCCGAAAAATTATTTTCTTGATTCTTCAATATCGCAATTTTTGCGTGGAAATCGCGTCTCGGGATAAACCCACTTTGACTAACCACCCAAGCACCATCGTATATTCTTACCTCTGCGTTCATCTTCGAAGCTATCAATCGAAGTGCTTGTGGCTGTGTTCTCCCATAGTCAATTCCAAAGACCCATTTTGAGGGTGTCGCTTCCCAGAAGTCCCGGCTCAGTTCCAGATCAAACAAGACTGCTCCCGACTGGGTTGCATAAGCATACAAGCCTAAAAACTCATTGGATTCGACTTGCTGATGAATGCGACTAATTTCAGAAATAGTTGTAGGGGCGTCAACATCACCATGCAAAAATGTTTTCAAGTCCAATTCAGCTCTCCATCTACCAACTGCGTATAAATTGATTAAGGTATTTCATCCGGACATCTTGGAATACATTTCGAATAGTCTCTCAAGCCGTTCCGTGTCATTTTTGAATCTTCGTCCGATATATATTCTCTCTAAGACTTCATCGTTCAGGCTATGTGCTAGTTGGAGATCATCTGGCATAGACTCCAACAAATATAATTCAGCAATTGTCTGAGGGTAGTGTCGCTCTCTTGACAATAGAATCTCTTGTGCACACTTTGTTAGATCATCCTTGTTCTTTTCAGTTAATTTAGGGACAGGAAATGTATTCCAGCCGATAGTGTTTGAGTAGCGGAAATCGGTTTTCATTTTCCCGCAAACAGTCGCAACCCACACAAGGTGCAGCCGCGATGCGATTAAAGCCATATTCCAAAGCGGCGCGTCGTATAATGCGAACAGCAGATCGCTAACAATTGAATTGCCGTCTAATAAATCTACAGGAAGGTAAGCCCGTCTCTCCGACGAAACTTTAGCAACCGCAAGAGAATGTTTTTTGGCCGTTCCAGCAATCTGCACAAATCGATGAGGTCGCGCGGCAAAATCTCGTGTTGAGCTGGCCGCACTTGCTAAACGGACGTCTCTTACTCTTTCTAAAACGGTTTTCAGATAAGGGTGCTGCTGTGCATATTCAGCGTTGTTGTCATCAATCCAAATGCACCATCTTGGCTTCCCTTGAATCATTTGTTCTGATCCAAGATACGGGCAGATGAATTTCGAAATCTCAGGATATTGGTTCAAGACAGCTGCTTTTTCCTCTCCATTGAGAACGAAAGCCCCTCCGTCACGAGGCATATTTCCAAAGAGCATCGGAGAAATTTCTGATATGGGCCTACGCGCTTGTACAACTGAATTAACGCGACCTAAGGCTAGGTATGGATTGATGTAATCAGCTTGCCGTTCTTGAACGAGGCCGTCTTCACCAATAGAGAACAAGAATTTATTTGCTTGTGGCTTAGCACTAATTCCAATAATGGCAACGGTTACGCACGCATTATGGCTCGCAAGATTAGCCCATTTGAATGAAGTGTAAGCAAATACAATTTGATGGCCGGTTTCAAAAATTGTGGGCCACAGAATAGGCACCTGCAACCCCTGACAAATAGAGTTTGTAGAAACAAAAGCGGTTTTGGCACTTGTATGCTTACCATAGTCAGCCGCTTTCATGAACCAGCCTGCGACATAGTCAAGAGACTTCCAAGCTACGCCTTTGCTCTCAAAAATTGCTTTCAGGTCAGCCTTTTGCTCACTTGACTGCCACTTGCTTCCTAAGTACGGAGGATTCCCACAAATATAAGTTTCACCACCTTCATTCTCAAAATCGATCTGTGCTTGATCGAGTGGTGAACCAAATAGGTCATCCGCATGATGCTTTACAGACGTTCCAGTAGGCGGACAGATGCTGAGCCAGTTCAGTCGCAATGCGTTGTCACAAGTAATCCAGTTTTGGGAATCCAGCGGAAGAAACTCAGCCAATGCCAATTTTTGGCCGCGATAATGCAGATCACACTGGTACTCGGCAATAATCAACGCAAGACGAGCAACCTCGGCCGAAAAGTCCCGCAACTCAATGCCACGAAAATTGGTCAGTGGGATATCGGTAGGCCGATTAGGCTCACCGCGACGCTGGTTTATTTCTGCCTCAATCGCACGCATCTGTTTGTAGGCGATGACCAGAAAGTTACCTGAACCGCATGCGGGGTCGAATACACGAATTTTGGCCATGCGATTGCGCAGATTCAACAACTTACGGACGTTGTCGTTTGCTTCTTCCAGCTTCTCACGTAGATCGTTCAGAAACAGTGGGTTCAGCACTTTTAGAATGTTCGGCACGCTAGTGTAGTGCATGCCCAATGCACCGCGCTCTTCGTCGTCAGCTACCGCCTGAATCATCGAGCCAAAAATGTCTGGATTGATCTGTGTCCAGTCCAGGCTGCCGATGTGGAGTAGATAAGAGCGTGCAATTTTGCTGAAGCGCGGTACGTCGACACTGCCGGAAAACAAACCACCGTTTACATAGGGAAACTTCCCTGCCCAACGGGGGGTGTTCGCAGCAGCATGCTCTTCTTGCCGCGTGTTCATGGCGCGGAAGATTTCGCTAATCACTTCATGGGTGTTGGCAGAATCTCTGGCGCTCATTTCTGCGACGGTGTCGGTAAATAACCCGCTACCGGCAAAGATGTCCGTATCTTCGGCAAAGAAGCAGAAGATCAGCCTAGCCATGAAGTGGTTCATTTCATGGCGCTGCTCTTCCGTGCCCCAACTCGGGTTATCTTTCAGTAGCTCCACATACAGCCGGTTCAGGCGGCTGGTGGCACGAATATCAAACGAGCTTTCACGCACCTGTTTAACAGTGGTGATACCCGCCAGGGGCAAAAAGAAACCGAAGTGGTCAGGGAATTCTTCATATTTGCAGGCAACCGTCTCGCCGCTTTCCAGCTCCTCGGCCTCTAGCATCTCACCATCGGTGGCAAGCACGAACTTCGCCTTGGCACGCGTAGTCGCGGGGCTAGCCTTCAACTCAGCTAGGGCTTCGGTAACGGCACCAGCTTCCGCCACCGCAATATGGATATTGTTGGTCTGTAATACCCCGCCCCAGGAGCCAGAAAAGTCCGACTTATTAGACGTACCCGAACGCAACCGTTTGATGGTGGTCGCCTTGTTGCCAAAAGCTTCCAAAAAGGCATAGGGAAACTCAGCCGGATCAAAGTACTGTTGTGCCAAGTCAGAGATTGCGGATTCGATTTCAATTGCGTTCATTCCGCTTTACCCCACGGGTTGATAACTGTTGCACCCGCCGCCTCGAAAGAGCTGGCATCCTTTGTGGCCACCGCAAAGCCGTTGGCAGCCGCAATGGCCGCAATAAAGCCATCATCGGCGGCAATCGCCAGCCCAGTCTTTTGGGCCTTGGCAATAAGCTCGGCGTAGGCTTGTGCGGAAGAGAGATCGAACGGAAGCACACGACCGGCAAACAGGGGGAGTACTCGCCGTTCTAGGTTTTCTTGCAAGCTAGTACGACGCTTTCCTGCTGGCAGTAAGGCAATGCCCGACCGTAGATCTGCCACAGTGATGGCTGACAGGTAGAGAGTTTCCAAGGCCTGTGCATCAATCCACTCGACAACGCGAGCCTCTGGCCGCCGACGCAGTGGCTCGGAGATGACGTTGATATCGAGCAGAATCATTCAAAGTTCACCGGCTTGGCTGGCGTCTTGTCACGGACTTGCTCAAACACGGCAAACTCATTGTCAGTCAGCTTGGCCTGCTTGCCTATGTCGGCCAGCAAGGAACCCAGCTTGACGCGCCCCTCAGGCGCTATAGCAGCCTCCAGGATCTCGCGCACCTCAGCCTCCATACTATGTCCGTGCAGAGCCGCACGGACGCGCAGGGCTCGGTGTACCTCATCGGGTAGGTTGCGAACAGTCAGCATGGCCATTGCAAGAGTCTCGCATTGCATTCAGTGCATTCATTCTATTTGGTTGACTGCACCTAAACAAGGTACGGCGCGGCAGCGTCTAACCCCTCAGAGAGCAAGATAGCGTCGAGCCCGCCAGGGCGAGTAAGTTGGTGGTATTTGCTATGACGACGCTTGCGACGGTATAGCATTTACACATCCTGCCCGCTTGATCAACAGCACGGTGCCACTCTGTACCGCATCGAAAGCATAAGTTATGCTTAACTTTGCAATTCAATAGAATATTTATTGAGAAACACAACCTACAGTCAAATCAAACTTAACTAAGTAGCCAATTCACTGAATACTCGAACAGTGAAAATGGCTCTTGAGGGTAAAATTCCAGTGAATGAATTATCGCCAGAGCTACAGCAGGCTCATGCTGAGATGCCATGGCAGGCTCTGGCATACCTGGACGGCTCCGACGTTCGTGCATTGCAAGAGATACAACGAGCTGGAGGTAGCGCCTACGTGCTTGATAAACAAGGTAACATTAAAAAATCAAGCCCTCTCTGAAACAGTTAGAATAGGCTCGCTTTGCCCCGTCCTGCGCTCCTGAACGGCTTTCAGCAGTGCATCAGACTTTGAGCGGTTCGCTACCTATAACGATTCTGGCGGTCGCTTCATCGGCTATTCAAACCACAATTTCATCTGCTCAGTACCTGGCTCATACAGGGATTGGTTCCCCACCGTATCTAAATGATCTGAGGTCATTTCCTCCACCCATAGCTCGCCGGTGAACTTGGCGTTTTCAAATTCTTTCTGAATCATCCAGGATATGCCTCTGTGCGCTGAAAAGGTTTCGTAGCCAGGTATTTCCCAATCATCCTCAAAGTAGCGAAGAATCCAGCCATAACCATCTTCAGGGGGTAGAGGGTCAATTTTGAAGCTGTAACGAGGCATTTCAAATCCTCTCTCACTCAGTTTAAGTTCCAGCGCTTCTGGCTGCCTGCTACCAGTGCCATAACTTTGTCGTGAAGCTCTCTGACACGTTTCTGAAGCTCTTCTATGCGAATCTGCTCACGATCCTGATCTTTAATGCGCAATCGATTTATGCCCAGTACACCTCCTCCTGAGCTTTCAATCAGATCAGAAAGTGTAAAGGATGCATTCAGCAAAGCTGAGCGCTCTTCCTCATTCATTACGGGTTCTCGAAGCAACGTTGCTCTTATAAGCGCTGAAGCCCAGCGAGTACGATTTCTGAACCCTTCATAATCTGCCCGCTCTTCGATCATGGTGCGCTCATGCTGTGTAAGCCGAACCGTAAGCTTGCATGACTTGGGCCCCCGGACAATGTCATGCCCTTCTTCGGCAATACTCTCTCCGCAAACGCGCTGAATCATTTCTCTTAGTACGTCTGACTCCGAGCGGCCTGATGCTTCACAAAGGCGCTGCCAGGCTCCCTTCTCGGCTGGTGTCAGCCTGGTCTTGACCACTGCTGTTTCTGTCATTTCGTCATCCTCTATCACGTGCTGCCCATCGAACCTGGTACCAAATGCCAGCACGTCGGTGGCAACTGCCACCACTTTGCGAATCCTGCCCTAGCTCTATACCCATTCATTCTTTTCGTACGCACGAAAAATGGGTTCAGAGACGCGCTAGGCTCCCCCGTTAGTAATACGCACGGACCTGTCTCAAACTTCTCGGACTTGCCTCGTTACAACCACTTCGTTTCGTGCGCACGAAAAGATGCATGCCCTTGCGACTGCTTTGTCGTTCTCAATCCGCAGGGCTTCGCCATTAGTAATACGGAAAGACCTGTCTCAACCCTGATCTTCACCGAGGGCTGCTCGGGAGGCTTCGCCATTAGTAATAGGGGAGGCACTTGTCTCAACCGCATTCGTATCTCCATGCTCCCGACGACGCTTGGCCAGCTCAGCTCTCATCCAAAGGCCGGCGGCACGCATCTCAGAACGCAGATCCTCGATTTCCTCGGGTGTCAAACGGCGGTAGCTCATGGTGGCTCCTCCTGAGATGTGCCCCTCCGGAGCTGCAGATATATCGCTGCACGCCATCGCCACTGGAGCATGCACACAGCAATACCTGCTAAACATACAAACAAAGTACGAGCAGCCTCGTCATCGCCAGTAATGGTGCCGCTGACCAAACCAGGCAGTTCAGGGAGCAACGCCACGGACAGCAGGATACCCACCATCAGAAGTAAGCCCGAGAGCCCCATCTCCACCCCACGCTTTACCCGCGCCCAGCGGACACGCCAAGCATCTAACCACTTTATATTGGTATTCATGAATTAGCCTCCTGTGATCGTATTGCCAGCACCGAAACGCTTCTGGTAGGCACGATAGGCAGACTTGGCGCCACGGTAAGGAGAGCTTGCCGCACTGCCTGCTAAGCGTGCATCGCGTTGAACGCCGCGATACTGACGGCGGATTGCTGAGGGGCGCATCGCGGACATAGCAGAGCCCAGAGCCCCCTGAGTAGCCAATGCCACACCACCGCCCAATGCAGAAGCAATGCCCGGCACTTGCTTCAGCACCAAGATGCCAAGGGCAAAAAAAGCAATCAGATAGGCGCTTGTGGTCATACTGGCCATGCTGCTTGCCGAGGACTCCACGATGTTCATGAACGCCTCGCTGACATCGATGACCATTCGGCCAATGGCTGAACCCAAAACCAGCAACATGCCGAAATTGATCACCATGCCCAGCCAGCTCTCGAAAAAGCGCTGGGTGCTGTTAAACAGCAGGCCGATGATAAAGAGCGGACCAATCGCCAGCAGCACTGTCGTTGCCACCTTGCTGGCCAGCAGGAGAAACGCCACTACGATGGCAACACCACCACCAAACACCAAGATCAGAATTGCCACCAAATACATGCCGAAATCACCACTCATGACTCCCGCTTTATCCCAGGCCTGATCAGCTACAGCAAGAACGCGTGAGAACAGGCTGTCCAAAATGGCCGCTGCGCCTCCATTGGACCCTGTGATAACTGCTGCTACCTTTTCTGGACCGTGGGCCAGTACGTCCACCACGACGCCCATATAGGTACCGACCGTCAGCCCTAGCGTCATGATGAAGCCGATGCGAAGGATACGAAACACCCCCTCCTGCAAGGGTTCACTAACTTTGCCAAACATCATCAGATAGCCCCAGATGGCAATCCAGACTATCAACATGCTGGTGAACATTGGAGTGATGTAAGCGATGAGATCGGTAGCCGTGTTGGTGATGTACTGATCCAGTGCCTGGTCAACGACGGAGAACATACCTTCAAAAAGGTTCATGATCCCTCCCCGCTCTTGAAACTAGACAGGTCAAGCTCGAAAGGTTCACCGCTAGACAGTGCTCGTTCTGCCTGGAGTGCATTGATGCAGTTCGGCGCATCCTGGAATTCACCAGGATTATTGCCGCACGTTTTTAGGGTTTCCTTGCGCTCATCGTCATGTGCTTTGTACCAATCCACGGTCTGAACCTGGCCAGTAGCCGGGGTATCATCAAAACACCCGGTCATCGCAACGCTGATCAGAACCACAACAGCAATATTTCGTGCGCACGAAATTTTCCTGGTACTCATAAAGCCTCCTTACCAATCAAGCTCGAAAGGTTCCCCTGATGACGTGACGCGCATCTGCTGCACTCGCTGGTTGTGCATGGCTTGGCTAGCCTCGGCCTGCGAACGAAGCATGGACAGCTTGGCCATCTCGTTTTGCAGCATCACTTCCTCAGCACCGATACGGGCCTGGAGGTCCAGGACGTCCTTCTGGTCCGGGCTGTTGTTGACCTGGCCCACTAGTCCGGTCAGCTCGCTAAAACGCTCCTGGGCCTGTTCCAGGGACTTTTGGGACTGGCCAAGCCAAGTCGCTGTGTTCTGGTTGCCGCTGTCGTACAGGTCCGCCACGTCACCGGATAAACCGTGTTCGTTCGCGCTCCTGATGCCGGCGTTGCTCAGCACCTGGTTAGGATCGACGTTCACGGCGGTGTCATAGGCCGAGTCGATGACGCCAGCCAGGCCACGGGAACCGCTCATGCTGTCCAGTTGCCTATTGGCCGTTTCGAGCTGGTCTTGCAGTTGTTCGATCTGGCTCAGCATGTGCTCTACTTGCAGGAACTGCTGGGCCAGGCTCGACGTGTCTATGACGGGAACCCCGCCTGCCATGGCTGGCTGCGATAGACCGGTGGTGGCCATGAGGGCGATACCGGCCATTTTTCGTGCGCACGAAATTTTGTTGCTCATGAGCAGATCTCCTTTTGATGATGCTGACGGGTCGCCTTGGCCTCCAGTCGCCTTTTTGTTCTCTGAAGCGTGAGTGACCGTTTTTCAAAATCCAGACTTTTCAGATCGATGGATTCCATGACCTCTTTCATCTCCTCGATGCAGGTGAAGAAATCTTCGGGAAGGGCTTCCAATCCTTCGGTGAGAAAATCGCAAGCGTAACCGGCAATGATCACCAGAGTTCGAATCTCACTCTGGATAGCGTGCTGTTCGACTGCGTGTGACCGGTAGAGCCGTGACAGACCACTGTCGGTGTAGGTGGGTGTGATACCCTGCCTGTTAGCCATGTATGCCTCCTATGCAGGCAGCCGTGGTTAGGCGCGATCGGGGCCATCACCCCCGTTCCGCGCCGCTCGAATTCTATGTACGGAGGGTTCTGCGCATTTCTTCTACGGCAGGAGCTCCAACCTTATCGCTGCCATAACGCTTGACGATGGCGTCAGCTCTTTTTTGGCCCAGACGCTCAGCTAATTCGGCTTGTGGCAATGCTCTACTTTTCTTTTCTGAGCTTTGACGACCTAGCATCGACTCCTTATTAAATGGCTGTTGCTTTTCACCATTAAGCAATGCCCCCTTTTTCACCCCACTATTTTCAGTCACTTTTTTGTTCGATTTTCTTTTTCGATTATCTGAACACCAGCGTGCAAGCAGATCGTTCCAACCTCTTTCCGTGTGGCATCTATCAGTTTCAGAATAGAAGCCAATAAAATTTGCTAACTCTTCAGACTTTGGCTTAACAACTTCACTCATGTTTCGGCGGAGGCAAGATTCATAAAACATCTCAAGATTAGGCTCCCACTCATAATTCAGCCGATACTTGTCACGGGATTGGTTTAATGAACTTTCTAAGTGTGTGTGTATTTTTTTGGTTAAGGACGGTTCGGGTGCAGATCCTGCACCCCGTACTGCTGCCATCTGCACCCCGTCACCAGGACGAGGGATTTTTTCTGCACCCCGTGAATTATCACGGGGTGCAGCATTTACATCCCGTTCTACAACCTCATTCTCGTCACAATCTTTTTTTCCATAAGTTTCAAAATCCATTTGTATGTCGTAGACAACAGGGCGCCGATCAGCACGCTCTATAATTGTTTCAGCGATGCGTTGATTCCCTCTGGTTATAACACCTAAATCTTGCAACAGCTTAAGCTTCTCCAGTACGGTCCGGCGCTTTAGTCCGGTATAGCTACACAGCAAACTCACACTAGGAAATGCATGTCTCCCCTTATTATCTGCATGATTAGCTAATCCGATTAGGACATGACGAGCACCAGCGTCAGCTACAATTTGCTGTTGTAAGGCCCAGGTAATTGCTTGAACACTCATTAGCTGTCCAGACTTAAAGCGTCTTTAACCTGAAGCGTCCTAAAATAAACACGCCGACCAACTTTCACCATCGTCGGCTTCAGTTTTCTTGAAACCTCAGTATCGCTATATAGGGAGACACGGATGCCATCTGGTGAGCGACCAAGCAGGTCTGCCAAGTCAGTTATGCTCATTAGAAGACCGAATCGAGCGATAAGATAATCATCTACAGTCATGGTTAGCACTCATTAGTCGAATACAGACGAAGTTTATGCTAACCAATCAAAGAAAAAGCTCAACTAAGCAAGTTACAAAGATAAATCAACATACTACAAATTGATTTTCAAGATATATAGCTTTGACCAGCACACTCTCCCGTAAAGATTAATAAAACACAACCCAATCAATAAATTAACAAAAAACAGTAAAACAACACAATTTTTTATCAGACCACCTTCTCAGACCAAACCATGGAGATAATAATAAGAATAATAATATTATTATTCTTATTAAAAAACACATACCTATCTTTCTACTATCCGCTTATTTCATATAAACACTCTATACAGTACGAAATACAATACGGAATACGATACAAAACATGACATTCCACCTAATACTTTTCGCCAGGCTGAAACAGGCTGACTTAAAACAGGAGGAAGTAGAGTTAGACAGCAGATATAACGGTAGTAATAGAATTTTTTCCACAATCAAGCACCTTTGAGACTTGGCATGTTGCCTTATATTTGGTCTAACTTTGCGACCAGATCCTCCGTCCTTAAGTGGGTATATCGCCTCAGCATTTGCATGGACTTGTGCCCACTGATCGCAGCCACCTCCTGATCAGATAGCCCAGCCTCTACCAACCGGCTGACAGCTTCATGCCTTAAATCGTGAAAGCGAAAGTCATCAAGCCCTGCCTTCTTCTTGGCTTGATTCCACACCTTCGTATAGACGTAAGGGCCTCGTTTGCCTTCTTTGCCGGGCTCACCGAAAAACACCAGGTTACAGTCGAGTGGGCGCACTGGGTTATTCAGGGCCTGGTTGAACACCTCTGTCGCGGCTTGAGTTAGCGGCACAAGGCGGGCTTCGTTGTTTTTGGTGTCTGTAAGGCGCACTAGGCGGCGTTTAACGTCTACCTGGCAGCGAGTGAGGGTTAGGATCTCCGACGAGCGCATACCTGTCTCTAGGGCGATTCTGGCGATCCATGCCAGCATAGGGTTACTGTGCTGGCGTAACACGGCGAACAGCCGCTTCTCCTCCTCGGAATCAAGACGTCTACTCCGACCCTCCCCTGGGCTAGGCTTGCGGATATTCTGAACAGGGTTATAGGTCAGGCCCAGCCCCCACTCTTGAATTGAAACCGTAAATAGGTGGCCAAGCAGGGCAAGCTCAAGGCGCACGGTATTGGGGCTGATTAGCTCACCTCGGCGTCCCAAACTGTTTAAACGCTTGTCACGGTAGTTGGCGACCAGTTCTGGCGTAAGAGCTGCTAAAGAGTATTTACCCAAATGCTCGATCAGCGTATTGGCTTTGAGGCGTTCACTTTTCTGGCTGCTGGGTTTCTTGGTAGGTGTGATATCGGCCAAGTAGCGCTTTAGCGCTGCTTCAAGCGTCATTCTTTCTGAGGCACTACGCTGGATATAAAGGCCGCGCACCATTTCGTCTTCAGTGCGGCGTGCCCAATCTTGGGCGTCGCGTTTGGTACGGAAAGTTTTAGCGATGGTGGGCCAACCCGACTTGCGGATGACGGCTTTCCAGGTTGCAGAAGGGGTCTTGACGATAGTGGCCACAAGAAATCTCCAGGGTCTGAAAGATCGGCACTGTACCGAAACTGTACCCTTGGAGTAGGGGACTCACCAGAGAAAACTGCTAAGCTACTGATTTTAATGGTGGGCCCAGTAGGACTTGAACCTACGACCAAGGGATTATGAGTGCAACCAAACCAACTTTGGGATCGCGCCTGCAAAGCGAAAACAAATACTTTTCAGAGAGTTACGTTTTCCATGAATTACATTGCTTACACAGTTTTCACCCTGTTAGCAGCCAAATGACAACCAGGCGACGACCACCCGCCGTTTAAACATTAGTCTGAAGGAGCTGAATGAAGTGGATAAAATGCCTCACTGCAATCACTGACAAACAATAATGGCACAGTAAAATTTTCTAGGCGAAGCCCTAAGTGGAAAGCTCCTCTATTATTCTATCAAACTGTGGTTAGCCTTACTTCTCACCAAGATATGTTCATTAATCTGAATCTCTACCGACCTTCACGCCTACTTTTTATATTTTAGAGTGAGTCCGTCTATCAAAGACTGTTGGGCATGAATCCGTTGATATTTCTCCTCATAGTTCTCTACGAGCATCTGTTTGGCGCCCTGAAAAAAAGACACGGCCAACTCAGAATATCAGCGGTACAGGAACAGCATCGCCAGGGTATTTGACGAATCAGCACGCGTAGGGTGCATAGCCGCAAGCTCAGCTTCTAGCACCGGAGCAATCTTACTATACAAGGCTGCCACAGGCTCCTCTTTGCGGATGCCAAATAGCATCGCCTTTCAGTATTCAAGTGCGCTTTCCGCCCACGTGGTAGGGACCGGGTTGGCCGTGCACCAAGATGAAAAAGCCTGTTTGCGATACGTCTCTGCGCTTGCTTCATCTTCGTAGCCTAGAGAGTGATGTGGTCAAACTTTATTTTAGCACCATTCCGAGCGGCCGATGCGGAGGGATCAAGAAGAACCCCCATCAGATGAACCCACTCTGCCCCTTTCTACAACAGCGAAAATTTTTCTATCGCGAATACGGTTCGTCGTCTAGAGATAGTGAGAAAAAGTAAACGCTTGGGAGTTGCATTGCGAACTCCGAACTCCGAACTCCGAACTCCAAAGCCTAGCTTGATTCAGCGTAGGCCTTGCCCGCACTCACTTGTTGAATCCAGGAAGGACTTAACTTACGACAAAGTGATTATGAATAAAATTCAGTGATTTTAAGAATCGCGCCTGCAATGCGGTTATTCTTCAATCAGCCATTTGAGAATTTCCACTACTTACACTAGTTACATTGTTCCCGGCAACCAGCAACCAAACAAGAACCATCGCCTTACCTACGGCTAGCTGTGTAGAGCCCCCAGTTAGTCATATAACACAAACATTACCTGCTCGAGACGACCCAGCAGGCGCTTGGTCGGCAGGAAAGCGTCAAATGATGTCTCAGACGTACGCGCTTTGAGAATGGCTGCGATGAACGCCCGCCCTACAGTGCAAAACCTTCATTTTCCAGTGGTACTAGTGTTCTCCTCTCCTCGTAGTCCTTCAACTCATCACGAAATGCCAGAGATGTTTCCTCTTCACCGATATAACGGTAAAAGCCGCCGATGGGCCGCAATTATTGAACGAAAGGGCTAAGGTGGCAAGCGTGTTGTCACTCGCGGGCAAGTCATTATTCATGCCCATGGGAAATGATGTCGACGCTTAAGCCCGAACAGCGCAGCGAGATGCGTGGAGCAGAACGCGTATGAGGCGAAGGTGATATTACGTGAGACTCAGTGTAAGACGAGAAATACCCGGCGTGTGTGGCCCTAAGACCCCCAACTGGCTGGTGACCCTCGCGTCAAGTAACAGGTCAACCTCACAGGCCATAATTGCGCCTCATACCGGTAACTCTTGCTTCTGAGCAACGAAAAATGCGACTAAAGTTGCAGCTTCGTGGCTTGCATTAGTGTCGGAAAAATACTTAGATATTTAAGTATTCAACCACACACAAGAAAGGTGGGTATTCTATGGCTAGCCCCTCTGAAAAAGTTCCCATGAACGAACTGGTCGTCTCAGCACTGGACGCGATCGCCGACGGCATTTACCGCGTTGAGCTCGCTGATCCCGAGGGCAACGACCTTCCCGAATTCACACCCGGCGCTCATGTGCGCCTCGAGACTCCCAGCGGCCAAATGCGACACTACTCGCTGTGCAATGATCCCGACGAGCAGGCTCGGTATGTCATTGCGGTCAAGCGCGAGGAAGAAGGCACCGGCGGATCGAAGAGCCTTGTTGACGAAACCCGGGTGGGCGATCGTCTCAAGGTATCGGCGCCGCACAACGACTTCGAACTGACAGGCAACCCCGCTCGCTACATCTTCATAGCCGGCGGAATAGGCATAACCCCGATTCTCTCGATGATTTATCACCTGAAGGCAACGGGGGGCAAGCCCTTCAAGCTTTACTACCTGTCGCGCGAGCCGTCGCAAACCGCCTTTCTCGAGGAACTCAGCGCCCCCGAGTACCGAGGCAAGGTGGTAATCCATCATGACCATGGCAATCCCGATAACTCCTATGACCTGTGGCCGGCACTCGAGCAGCCCAAGGGGGCCCATATCTACTGCTGTGGCCCCCGTGGGTTAATGGAAGCGGTTCGCGACATGACCGGTCATTGGACACCCTCCAGTGTACACTTCGAAGACTTTGGCAAAAGCCATTCGACCAGCGCAGCAGAGGACACGCCCTTCACTGTACGCCTCCACAAGACCGGCGAGGCGGTTCCGGTACCGGCAGGTGTCTCGATCCTCGAGGCATTAAGAGTGAATGGCCATCATGTTCCCTACTCTTGCGAAAGTGGCACCTGCGGCTCCTGTCGAACGCGGCTTCTGGAAGGCGAGGCGGAGCACCGTGATCTGGTTTTGTCAGAAGCCGAGCGACAGGACAACATTATGGTCTGCGTCTCGCGCGCGCGTTCGAAGGAACTGTTAATCGATTTACCTGAATAATTATTTACTTCACCCCGGAGTGCCCACCATGCTAGTACCCCGCTTGAAACTCGGCATCGCCGGTCTGGGTCGAGGCTTCATGCTTCTGTTGCCCACCTTCGCGGCCCACCCTGGCATTCGCTTAGTGGCGGCGGCCGATCCGCGAGAGGAGGCTCGTCGCCAGTTCCGTGACGATTTTGCCGCCACCACCTATGCTGAAGTTGCTGACCTATGCGCCGATCCCGACGTGGAAGCGATATATATCGCCACTCCCCACCAGTTTCATCGCGAGCATGTCGAACTGGCGGCAGCACATGGAAAGCATGTCTTGGTCGAAAAGCCGATGGCGCTCTCCCTTGAGGATTGCCAGGCCATGATAGATGCCATGCGCCGCGCTGCGTGCTGGCTGATTGTCGGACACAGTCATAGCTTCGATGCGCCCTATTTGCGGACGCGTGAGATAATCGACAGTCAGGATTTCGGGGCGGTGCGCATGATCAGTGCGCTCAACTACACCGACTTTCTTTACCGCCCCCGCCGTCCGGAAGAGTTAAACACGTCGCAGGGGGGTGGGGTGGTGTTCAGCCAGGCTGCTCATCAGGTCGATATTGTGCGCCTGCTCGGTAGCGGGCACGTCAAGAGCGTGCGGGCCGCTACTGGAAGCTGGGATCCTGCACGCCCCACGGAAGGCGCCTACAGTGTGCTGCTCACCTTCGACAATGGCGTATTTGCCAACATGACCTACAGTGGCTTCGCGCATTTCGACAGCGATGAACTTTGCGGGTGGACAGGTGAATTGGGGCGGCCTCGAGACCCCGATCAGTACGGCTGTGCCAGGGCGAGGCTGATGGAGATTCAAGGACCCGAAGAGGAAGCCGCCCTTAAGAACACCCGCACCTATGGCGCTGGCCTTTCCCTAACCAATAGCCAACCACAGGATACCGCACATAACCATTTCGGCTTCGTCCTCGTTTCCTGCGATGGCGCCGACCTTCGTCCCGTACCGCACGGGGTTCAGGTGTATGCCCATACTCGACGCTTTCTGGAACCCTTGCCGCGACCGGAGATCCCGAGGCGTGAAGTTTTAGATGAACTGATAGGTGCCATACGCCATGACCGGCGACCCATTCACACCGGCGAATGGGGAATGGCAACGATGGAAGTCTGCTTGGCGATACTGGAATCCGCCCAAAATAAACATGAAGTTATGTTATCCCACCAGACAAGTGTGCCAGACCCGGTGTGCTATGATAAAACTTCGGATTAGGGCGATATTGCCTCCTTGGGAGAAACCACCACGATGCCTCGTAACAATAATCGGGAAAGTCGAACGGTTCTTCTTCATTGGTTAGAAGATGTGCCGGACGATCGCTTGGCTCACTTGATACGTGATGCCGGCCGAGTTCTGACAAAAAGCCTGCAGTCACGCTTGGCGGAACACTCGGTAAGCTTCGGCCACTGGTCGTTCCTGCGTATCCTCTGGGTAACAGAAGGATTGACTCAACGCGAACTCAGTGAACAGGCTGGACTGATGGAGCCCACGACCTTTACCGCCCTGAAAGCGATGGAGGCCAACGGCCTGATTGAACGCAGACAACTAAATGGTAACCGCAAGAACATTCATATCTATCTTACGGATAAGGGACGAGATTTAAAGGAAACCCTGATTCCCCTTGCTGAGGACGTTAATGATATTGCTGTGCAAGGTACCAAGTGTGAAGACCTCCGTGTGACACGACGCACCTTGCTCAAAATTATCAGCAATTTGGCCGCGGCAAACGAATAATGCTTAATCACAATCATCTGCTAACCCACTAACCTGTGGGTTAGCGATGAATACCGCCAGACCTCTCCATGAGAAGCGCTCAAGATAGACGGAGCGGCCATCAGCATCGATGGGGCTGCCATAGTGATGGAATGTCAGTAGATCGTCCAACGTGACGAGCCCGGGTGCTATGTTTCGCCTCAGTAGAAGCCGTACGGTATCTTCCGGAAGGGGATGTTGGCATGCCAGAAGGCATCGAGTACGCCTTCATTGAAAGTGAATAGTTGGTATCTACCAAGCCCCGAGTAGCTCTTCTTTATTAGGGAGTAACCATACCCGAGGTCGAATTATCGTGCACGACCGAATGTTGTGGCAGTTGTACATAGCCACTCTCCTTCAGTACCGTCAAGTAGGCCCCCTTGCGGCCGACATGCTGCATGAGCAGCTTTCTGGGTGCAGGCGCGCCAATCTTCCAGAACGGGGACACGGCAGGCACCGCGACTGACCTATTGATCCGAGATCGTTCGCTGGGGGCGTCGCTTGCCGGCTCTCTAGAAACGATAATGTCGTACCGATACGCAGGCATGGCGCGATAGTCCCCAGGCCAACCTTAAAGCAAGCGGTCTACCGAGCCATCTATGACGAAGTGAATGCACCGCTTCAAGCTGGCGCTTCGACTTGGTCCCATGGAGTAACTGCCCCGACGAGACCAACCACAGAGGCGACCGGGGGACAGACGGAAAAACCCTGGCAGCTATGGATATTCGGGCACGCCAGGCGCAAACCCATCTCGGAGTTTAGTCCTTAGCATACCGAAGATACCTCCAACTGCCGATTCCACGCTTGATCTTCGTGTGAATTCGGCAGCCCCCGCTGGCCTGTTGACCTCTCACATCGATAGACGCATCGATAAGTCTATCGCCTTGAGATCCTTGGTCAAAGTACCTAGAGAGATGTAATCGACCCCCGTCCTTGCGATAGTGATCAAGGTGGCCTCCGTGACGCCTCCTGAGGCCTCAAGTAGCACGCCTCCTGCTGAGATATCGACGGCTGTCCGCATGTCCTCGATACTGAAATTGTCCAGCATGATCATGTCGGGCCTCGCCTTAAGCGCTTGCTTGAATTCCTCCAGATTTTCAACTTCCACTTCGATCGGCTTCTCGGGTGCCAGATGCCTTGCTTCATCTATCGCCTTAGCGATACCACCACAAGCTGCAATATGATTCTCCTTGATGAGATAGCCGTCATATAGGCCCATACGGTGACTGAGACAACCACCGCAGGTTACCGCATACTTCTGAGCGAGACGCAGGCCGGGTAAGGTCTTGCGAGTATCTAGTAATTGCACTGACGTTCCTTCGACTAACCGGAAAAAATAGCGACTTCGGGTCGCGGTACCTGAGAGAGCCTGAAGAAAATTGAGCGCACTTCTCTCCCCACTGAGCAGAGATCTGGCATTTCCTGACATGTCACAGAGCGTCTGACCGGCCGTGACGCAATCACTATCTTTGACCTTCCACTCGATTTCCACTCGGGGATCGATCTGCTTGAAAATCTCGTCGACCCAAGTGGTGCCACAAACAACGGCATCTTCCTTCGTGATTATGCTAGCTTCCGCCTCACACATACCGGACACCAGTCGCGCCGTAATATCGCCACTTCCGATGTCTTCTTCAAGTGCAGCAATTGCGTTCCTCCTCGCTGCTTCGTCGAGCATGTTTTTATCAATCTTATACATACAAAAACTCTCCCCTTTCCACTTACTATGCAGTTCCAAAATACGCAATTGCACCCATTACCATAGTAACGGTGCCTAGCACCACCCATCGATTCACCACACCTTCTCCACGCATAATAAATACGGTTATCAGCAATACAAAAAAGGGAGTCATTGAAGCCAATAGAGCAACAACGGAAAGCCTACCGCCCTGAAAAGCCATATAAAGAAACACAGGACCGAGGCTTGGACAGACCTGACATCAAAAAACAAAAAACTCACCACGACCACAAACGACAGTATTGACAGGCGCAGAAACGCCACGGATGGTCTTATAAACAATCAGGTAAGATGCCAACAACCCCCAGGAGGATGTCGTGGTGACCGCGGCTGCAATCACTGCATCTGCTACATGATCAATGCCTATTTTCCTGAATACTACCGACACACCGTAAGACAGCGATGCAGCCAAAGGGAAGAGTAAATATCATCTTGAAGTGCTAATTGAAGAATGTACACTCAGCCGCCCGCTCTGTGATCCAAGAAAAGCCGTACCCAACAGCACAAACCCGATCCCCGGCAGCACTGCAAGATCAACATCCTCACCTAGAAAAAAGATGGCCAGCACTACGGTAACTAGCGGATGGGTCAATGTGAGTGGAGTAGTGGTATTCGCACCTAAGCTTTCCATACCGAGGAAATGGAACAACCGACCAAGCAGGGGAGCAAAAAATCCGGCCAAGACAGTGTAACGCCACTCCCACCACTCCGTGAGCTGCCAGCCATCTCTGAGAAGACTCCAGCCTCATAAGAAAACCACGTTAGTGGATAGGGTCACCCATAGTGCCGCAAGGGTTGATGAGGAATTGACACCAATCTTCACAAGAACAAAAGTGGCGGCGAACATCAGCGAAGACAACAGGGAAAGCAGGACAGGTATTATTTCCGAACTCAACACCATGACCTCACAACCCTAAAATACTCATAGAGGCCAAGTTAACGCCGAAGTTTCATGGCATGTAGCTTGGCCTTTATGAGAATAGATTACCACAAACAAGAAACTGTTTTTTTATATCATATCATCACCTTATACCGATGAAGCCGCAAATGAGGTGTGGCAATAACCGCCATGGAGACGAGCAACACTGCCAAAGCAACTGCCCACCAGCTCGGGGCAATGAACAACAGCCCTGCCAGCCCAAAGCCAAACCTCGGACACTTGAGGAGCCGTCCGCGCCAATACCCTTCAACCGCGATACTCAGTAATAGTACGCCGATCACCGCAGTAACACAGGTACTGGCGATCTCCGCCCAGCCACCGACCATCAGCAGTCCATCACCATACATGAAGGCAAAGGGCACTATGAAAGCCGTAATGGCTAACCTCACGGCCCCGGTAGCAATCTCTAGGGGCTTGGCATCTGCAATGGCCGAAGCGGCGAAGGCGGCTACCGCCACCGGGGGTGTCATGGCCGAGAGCACAGCGAAGTAGAGGATGAACATATTGGTCTGGAGGACGCTAAAGTCCAGTCCCAGCAAGGTGGGACCCACCAGCACGGCCGCCAGGATGAAGGCAGAGGGAGTCGGCATGCCCATGCCCAAGATAATCGCCAGTATGGCGGAGATGATCAGTGCTAGGAAAGCAACATCGCCAGCCAGCAAGTACACGAGATCGGCGAACTTACCGCCCAGGCCCGTCATGGAGATTCCCCCGATTACCAGCCCCGCCGCCGCACAAGCCGCCACAACTGAGACCATACGCAGTGTGGTGACGGCCAAGGCATCCCAGATAGCCTTTGGCCCCATCCGAGTCGAACTACGGACCGCCGAGACGATCAACACCACCGCAGTGGCAAGCGCCGCGACAAAGGTCGGGGAATACCCCATTAACAGAGCCGCCGACAACGCGACCAACGGGAGGATGAACAGGCCGCCGTTCTTGAGAGTCCCTTTCAAAGGTGGAGTTTCCTCCTTGGACAACCCTCTCAGGCCCAGTTTCTGGGAGCGCAGATGCACCTGCGCGTATACGCACATGAAATAGAGCATCGCAGGAATAATACCGGCAACGGCGATATCGCGATACTCAATGCCCGTATACTCCGCCATGATGAAAGCTGCAGATCCCATAACCGGGGGCAACAGACTTCCACCGGTGGAAGCGGCCACTTCTACACTACCCGATAGTGGCTTGCTATACCCGAGGCGCTGCATGATCGGGATAGTAACGGATCCCGTCGTGACGACGTCGGAGGTTGGGCTCCCCGACATGGTACCGTAAAGTGCCGAGGAAATGACGGCGATCTTAGCCGGCCCCCCGGTTCTACGGCCAGCAACCGCGGAGGCCAGATTATAGAAGAACTCGGCACCGCCCGCCTTGGACAGGAAGGTTCCGAACATCACGAACAGGAAGGCATAGGTCGCCGCGACGCGAAGCGGCACCCCGAACAGGCCGTCCGAAGTGAACATCATGATATCGAGAAAGTGATTATAACTGACCTCTCGGAAACCAAGTGCTCCCGGTAAGCCGTGCCCCCAAAGGTTATAGACGACAAAGACCAGCACGACGCTGGTCAGGCCAAAGCCGACCGTGCGACGTGTTGCCTCGATGGTCAGTGCTAGGAGCACACTGGCCGCTAGTAAGTCAACTGTCTCCAATGGGAACAGCAAGGTGATGCGCTGAGTGATCCGGTGGCTTTCCGCAAAAAAATAGAGTCCAACAACGAGACTCGCCACGACAAGGCACCAGTCGAACACGCTGGGGCGGTCCTGACGCCCCTTGGGCCCAGCGGTCACGTTAAGGAACAGTAGGGCCAGCATAGCGGAAAGGAAAACGACCATCATGGCATACAGATCTACATATACGATTGTCGTCGTATAAATGACTGCCAGCGCCACGAGGGCAGCGCATCCATGCACTACCATCCCCAGCCTGCCCGTGAGGGTTCGCCTGGCGCCGGTTCCCGTTACCATCGAGAAAAAGTGATTCATAGACCAACCTCTCAGTAGCGATACTCTTTCCACAATTAGCGAAGGCCGACTTCCTTAAGGTAACGCTCGGCGCCATCGTGATAGGGCACAACGTCTACATCCGCCATGACTTCCGGTGTCAGGCTCTCCATGGCCGGATGAACGTTGGCGATCTTGTCATAGTTTTCGTAAAGCGCCTTGGTCAGGTTATAGGCCATTTCCTCATCCATATCGCTCCGCACGGCCAAGGCAGTGCTGACCGACACGGTTTGTGTTTCTTCCGGCGCCCAATCGTAGGCTCCCCCAGGAATTGTGAAGGCGCTGGTTCCCGTCTTCTCCGAGACTTCCTGTATGGTGTCCTCGGACAAGGGCAAAAGCTTCACATCGACACTCGAGGCCGCCTGCATGATCGAACTCTGTCCCACGAATAGACTGTTCAGGAGCATGTCGATGCGCCGGTCCTGAAGCAGGCCCGACTGCTCACTGGAAGCGGCATAGATGATATCGCCTCCCCAGCTTTTGAGTTCATCGGGTCCCGCACCGATGGCCTCTAACATGGTTTCCGCCACATTCGATGCGATATTACCGCGCTTGTTGATGGCAATGGTGATCGGTGGCTTGACCTCGGCGATATCCTCAAAACTGGAGATACCATGCTTTTCGGCAAACTCTTTCCTCATAACAGCCTGCATCGGCGCCCAGGTGTAGAGATAGGCAAGCACCCTAATATCGTCATTGACAGGCTCGCGAAAAGGGGCTGCCCCATCGCGAGCCAGCTGCAGCACGGCGTCCTCAACCATACCCAGGCTAGCATCACCGCGCTGCAGGACTGCCACATTGGCAATACCGCCCCCCGAAGTCTGATAGGTCACAGTCGAGCCGGGATATTCAGCTTTCACGGCACTGTCCAGGCCGGCGCCCAGCAATGACCACAGTCCTCCTGGCGAGGCACCGGCAACGGTGAGTTTGTATTCTTGGGCCGATGCGACATTCATCATCAGCCCAGGAACGACAAGGGCCATGGCCATCACGGACTTCTTGATTGAGATTTTCATTTATTCACCTCTTATACTTATGGCGTCATTGGTACTACGGAGTTTGGTTTGTTGTTGTAAAGGTATCGCTGTGCAACGGATAGAATCACCCTTTCAGGGACAGTCAGATCTTGAAGCTTTCCAGCGTGGCGGGATGGAACAGCTCCTCCGGCTTCAATAGCCGCCGGGACAGCCCCTCCGCATGGTGTTGCTCGAGAAACCGCTCCAGCGTGTGCCGGTTAGGAGCAAAGCCATAGGACCAAAAATCCTCTCCCATCAGGCGTCGGGCTGCCTGGAGCTGGTCCTCGACGAACGGCAGGGTTACCTTAGTTGCTGAGGTGTCACTAAGCTTCGCCAATGCCTTGACCTTGGATTGCTCGAAAGCCTTGTAGACGGAGAATGGCAGCCAGGGATGGCGCTCTACAAGCGTCTTGCGAATGCCCAGCAGATGCATAATGGGGAAGATGCCCGTTCGGCGATACCAGTCCGAGGCTGCGCGTTGAGGATCACGGTAGAGGTAGCCCACCTGGGGATGCCCCTGCATAAAACAAGATGGAGCTCGCGGCCCCACTACCGCATCCAGCTCACCAGAAGCCAGCATACCGGAGAGAGTTTCCCCTTCCGGAATGTTCTCCACGCGGACTCCGTCGGGAAGATCGAGGTTGATCTTCTCGACCCGACCCGGCTCCTCGTAACCACCACGCATCCAGGTCACATCACGAGGCTGGAGGTCATGATCCTCCTCGAGGAACAAACGGGCCCAGACATTAGCGGTCAACTGATATTCGGGAACGCCAATGCGTTTGCCCCGCAGGTCGGCCGGCGATTCGATACCGCGATCGGTCCGAATGTAGATGGAGGTATGCCGAAAGGCGCGTGAGGGGAAGACGGGTACCCCGATATAGGGGCAATTGCCCGCTGCCGTCTTTACGGTATAACTGCTCAGCGAGAGCTCGGTGATGTCAAAGTCGGCATGACGGAAGGCACGAAAGAAGATTTCCTCCGGGTCATGCAGCATGAATACCGGATCTACCCCATCGATCTGCACTTCCCCATCGATCAATGGCCTTACGCGGTCGTAATTGCCGACGGCAACCGAAAGTTCAAGCTTGTTCATCATGGTTCCTGCTTTGTTATTTGTGAGTCACGATGTTTAGCAACATAAGAGGCTTGCTCACGGGCTCAACGTACCGATCTTAATTGTTGGCATGGTGCTGCTTGTCGGCATACAGCTCCGCCTCTTCAGGGGCGGTACCCAGTTGACGCCAATCCTCTTCCTTGGGGACGATGCCCTGGAAAGACTTGAGCTTATAATGCGGAATCCGCGGCTCCTCGGTGCCAATGGCTGGTCCTCCTTGCTGCATGGTCTTGGCGGCCTGCACCATCTGGCGACGGAACTCGACGATCGCCAAGTCGCTCGCACCGAGACGATCATGGGTTCGATCGGCAATCGGGCCCATCGTTTCCCACATCGCGATATCCTGATTGGGGATGCCCTTGATACCGGTGAAGCTGGTACCGAGTTGCATGATGCGACGATCCTGCCAGTAGTTGTTTTCACGGGTACGGAATTTACCGTAGTGCGTGTCCACATCGATCCCGATCTGCGTGCCGAGGAACTTGCGCCAGGACTCGGTATCAGGCGTAGTGCTCGCGTCGCCCCAGGCGATGAAGTGGAACGCCGTATGGGTGTCATCGATTGGCACATGCAGGATCGCGATATCATAGAGATTGTTCGGTGGGATCTGTACTGTATAGGGCGCGATGAACAGTGTGGTACGCACGTAATCATGCGTCTTGGCGTCCTTGATAGGACGACGGATAGCGGCATAGCGGAAACCGAACGGGGTCGGCTGCACTTGCAGACGCGGTGCCTTGTCTGTGGACGGGCGCAGCCAAAGCTTGTCGGTGGCCTCGGCGCCATCCTTGCGGGCCGGCACCATGTCGGTGGAATGCAGGCTCGAGGAGTGGGCCGAGTCGATGGCTCCCTCTAGGATTTGGGCCCAGTTGCAATCGACGATCACCTTGGAGATAGACACCTTAGTTTCCGGAGTCGGTTGGAAAACGGGCGGAATGAACTCCGGCTGCTCCTCGGGCGGCCCCATGTAGACCCAGACAAAACCGGCCGACTCATGGGTGGGGTATGCCTTGTGCTTTACCTTCTCGGTCATCTTTGATTCTGGTGGCTCGGAAGCCATCTCCAGAACATTGCCCTCGACATCCATCTTCCAACCATGGTACAGGCAGCGCAGTCCACACTCCTCGTTACGACCCAGCACTAGCGATGCGCGCCGATGCGGGCACATCTCGTCCAGCACCCCCACGCGCCCTTCGGTATCGCGAAAGGCCACCAGATCCTCACCGAGCAGTCGAACCCGCACCGGATCACCATCTGGCTCCTCGATCTCTTCTGAAAGGCATGCGGGCAGCCAGTGGCGGCGCATGATCTCACCCATGGGAGCATCGCCCTCGACACGACACAGCAGTTCGTTATCTTCTTGCGTCAACATAAGCACGGTCTCCGTTACAAGAATAGTTAGCTTCACGAGGAGGCCTCGTCGATAAGTAGGCCTCGCCGATATAGTTAGATACCTAACTTACATCTCTAACTTTAAGGAATCGAGCGGCCATGTCAAATAGACCAAAGTCGCACCCAGTGTGTTGGGCACCGTAACGCTGACGTGATCCGCCTCCAGCCAGCCGCACCATTGCTAGCCTTGGCGGACCCTCGATACTTAGGAGCCTGATATGAAGCGTAGACCGGTGGCCAGAGCGGCCATTTCGAGCGTGGTGGAGCGAGCCACGGGATAGCCATTAGGATGCAGGCATGATCGGGAAGTGATAGAGGAGCCACTAATCGATGAGTTCTACGAACTGCAGGCGCGCATCGCCACCTTGGGGATGGAGCTGGCCCGTACCCGCGGCCAGGAGGACGGGGCGGCCATCGAGTCGGCACCGGCCTTCCAGAAGATGCTCACCATGCTCGGCTGCGCAGCGCCCTTTGAGGTCCCCGTACTACTCCTGGGCGAGATAGGTACTGGCAAGGAGAACCTGGCCCAAAGCCTGCATGACCAGAGCCACCGTACTGAGGGCCGCTTCGTCGCCGCGGAGCGCTCTGGACGGTCTAGCCACCTGACGTCCGAGAAAAGGATGTCAAAAGATACCGTTCGTTATCTGGCGATCACCGCCAAGAACTGCCCCGTAGTCTGCGGTGGCGACACGATATACTCAATGTAAGCCCTGCCCTTTTCGCAGGCCCCATAGCGATTTGCTATGGGGGTACCTATGTTGCTACGGGATAGACGACAATATCAAATTCGGCTTTTGAACAAAGCCTTGGGGGCATCACAATCTGCGAGAGATTCCCGCCAGGACAAATACTACTTTAATATGTTTGACAAAACCTCGCAGTGTATATACCGATCTCTAAGTTAGATAATTAAACTTTACCTTCTGCTTATCCGTATCGTTTTGTAGATTTTTTTAACTGGCAGCACCTCAGACCTTCGATCGGCGAGGTTCTGCGGTTTCCCGAGATGCCCCTTCATGTCAGGAAGGAACACCGAACTATCTTCGAGACGATGGTGGCCGGCATGGCCGTAGAAGCCGCGGCATTAATGCGCACTCATGTCGTTGAGGCATCTAAGCGCATGCGGCTCAACAGCCCTGTCTGACGGGGCAACGAAGCGAGAACACAACGAAGGTAGTACACTATGAAAGTTGTTCAAAGGCATCTTCATAAGAAAGGGCTGCGGATGCGGAAAAGTAGACTGCGGACGTGCTGCTCCGCTGGAGCGCTTGGAGCGTCGGTGTTCGCCGCCGCGATACTCGGAGGCGTTGCGGCATCGGGTTCGGCATTGGCCCAGATCACGAAACAGCCAGAAGTGACGAATAATGAGGGAGCCGGGTACAAGGAGCAACAGGACGAACTTCCGGCGGGACGAGATATCTGATCCGCGTCCCGACCGAATGGAACGGAAAGCTGATCCGCGACCTTGACTATGCTGCGAGAGAGGACAGCCCAGGATGGTCCGATCGCTTCAGCGCCTTGCTGAACAGGGGCTATGCCCTGGCAGGCACCGCACGCCACCCACTCCGGGATTGGCAGTACGACCCAGCACGGGAGGTCGCCAATCTCGATCTTGTTCTCGATCGCTTCGAGAAAACCTATGAAGGGCCTGAACACATCATTCAGTTCGGCTGCTCCGGTGCCGGACATACGGCGCTGGCCGTGGCCGAAGATTTCTCTGATCGCGTTGATGGAGCCGTTGCCCTATCCGCGCATACGCCCGTGTGACTGATGAACACCTTCCTCGACGGCTGGTTCGTCCTGCAGACGCTCCTCGCCGAGTACTATGAGAAAGCCGGACATGGCCCGGCGCCCAACTTGGCGATCACTAACCTTCCGCCCGATATTAGTGCCGGTGCCGATGCGAACGAAATCGGTGGGACGCTTCCGGAGGAATGGCAGAAGGCATTCAAGGCTGCACAAAAATTGCCGGATGGGCGTGCCCGTATGGCACTGGCATTTGCGCTGGGAGAATGGCCAGTTTGGACGGCTGGCGGTGACGAACAGCATCCGTATCTAGAAGACCCGAAGGCGCTGCAAGAGGCGATGTACAACACGCTGCTGCTCATATCGTGGAGCCCTGGTGGCGCTGCCCGGACGATGTTCGAGAATTCCGCGCAGGGTCAACAATTGTCTTGGAACGAGAATATCGATTATGCGGCGTATTTCGAGAACGTAAACCCTGCCGTCAAGAATGCCGTCGAGGTGCTCTATCAAGTGGCGGGGTTGGGACCTCAGGCGGATATTCAAAGGATCAACGAGGCGTCCGGCGTCCTAGCGTCTACTCATGCGCTCGAATATTGGGGCGCTGCCGGCCGCAACGTCGTAGGAGATCCTGAGATTCCTGTGTTTCGATTGCATGGGCTTGGCGATCACCAGATCCCCTACACGCTCATGCCCGGTTATGAGGATCTGGCAGCCAAAAACGGAAAAGAGGACTTGCTTCGTACAGCATTGCACTGGATAGGCCATCAATCCCGCCGAAAGTACCTTGGCGGTCGGAGTTATGAACCAACGGTTTGATACCGGGGAATGGCCAAGTACGGAACCGCAAGATCTCAACGAGATGGCGTCCTCCTTGGATATCGAAGGAACGGCACACTTCATGCCCGTGGGCGATTATGACATAGCGTATTTCAATCGAGGCTGGGTCCCCGGCAAAGAAGAGTAGGATCAACGAAATACGCGCGCGCAGGGGCGTTACCGTTGCAGCGCGCTTCCTGGCCATGTCTCAGCCAGATTGGATGGAACGTGTCGATGCTCACGGTTTTGCCCTGCCCCGATAGATGCCCCCGTTCTGAGGTCAGTCTGTTTCGATAGAGGAGATGGACGATGCGACGACGAGATATTCATCCTGGGTCGAAACCTTGATCTTCGTGAACATGTCCGCTTCCCTTCTATTGCGACCAGAATGGCCGAGATTACTCATTCAGCATGGCCGCCGGCGTGCTGGATGCAGATCAACCATGATGGTGCCGTAACGTTTTGCTCGTTGCCAACTCCAGTCGTCGAGGTCAACGACCCGAATCGTGGAGTTGCTGTGAGCGACCGACCCTAGTTGTATGGCGCGCATAAGTTGAAGCAACCGTCGGCAGCCAATCGGTGAACGTTTGCCATACACATCTCTAATGTGCGCTTTGCCAGCGGCTCAGCAGGAACTTAACCGTCACAACCGGCTGATCCTGAAGACTCCAGTTGGACCAGCCGTGCCGTCTTCGTCTTCGCCGTCCGCAATCGGAGCAAATGCCGACTGTTGATCCGGCAGCGGAAACAACCGAACTCTGTCATCATCAGTGAGTTCGACACCCAGAATTTTGACCCCTAGGCCGGGCGACCCTTTCGATTTCCTTTGCATGCTCGCCCCTAGGAATAGCGTCGCTAGCAGCGGATGAACCACAGAAATTGAGGAAGAACCCAATTAACTGCCTAGCGACACGTAGTGAGGCGCACCGACGGGAGCGGACGACATGCCGCTCTCAGCGGACCCCGGAAGCGGCGGGAACGCGCGATGGCAGATGATTCAGCGACGAGCTCATCAGACGCCAGCCCCGTACTTCGAGCTACGAAGACCCTGTGCTGCGCTCCTCCGACACGATGCTGCCCGAGGCCGGGCGAAGGTTTCCGGCTGTTGGTCGGTCATCGTTGACCTAAGAAATTTCCGTCCGGCAGTGGCAGCGGCGCTAAAGGATTCCCGTCGAAGTGAGCGTCGATTGGAGTGTTGACAGTGCAGCTACATGGCTAACCCAGTCGAGCCTGCACCGCCTCTATTAGCGCCAAGGCATCAGCCAATTGCCAAAGGGTACCGGGTAGAAGCGCGAGAAGAAGTCATTCAAGCGCTACCGATCGGTTACCTGCATATCGATATCAGCGAGATTCACACCGGCGAGGGCAAGGCCTATCTGTTTGTCGCGGTGAACCGAACGTTCAAGTTCGTTCATGCCCAGTTGTACCGGTAGATGACCCGACAGATCGCGCCGAATTTCTCGAAGATACACTGAAAGCCCTACCTTACCGCGCCCACACCGTGCTGACGTATAACGGCGTGCAGTTTGCGAAGAAGGCGGGAACCAAGACCTACAAGCCGCATATCTTCGATGTGGTCTGTCATCGTTACGGGTTAGCTAACGAAGCCCTCCATCCCTGGACCAATGGGCAGGTCAAGCGGATGAATCGAACCATCAAGGAGGTGACCACGCGGGCGTTTCACTGCACCTCGCTGGAGCAGTGACAGTCTCACCTGAAGAACTATCTATGGGCCTACAACAGTGCTCGGCCACTCCGGGCGCTCAAGGGCAAAACACCGATTGAATTTATCCTTGAGAAATGGCAAAAAGAGATCGAGAGGTTTTATGGTGATCCGAATCCCCACTTCACGGGACCAAACAGCTAGAGAGGCTCGACCCGAAACACGAGGGGAAAATACGAGACCATACCTGCCCGCTATGTGGTTGGGGTGCGACTAGGCACCCAGCGTAGTCAGGAAATCCCCGGGGCGCTTACTGATGGAGATTCAGCTAACTAGGGCTAGGGCGTGTTGGATGTGCTGGTTGTAATTGATTTCCCCGCAATACGCCTGAAAATCGGTCATCCATTTCGCTAACAAAGGAAATATCTTGCTGGTACCATGGATGGCTATCTGAATCGCCTTTGCACTGAATCCGAAAATTGAAGAAAAACGAACGCGTCGCCAGCCGCAATATTACCTCCGACTAGCTGGTTTGCGCATCGTATCTTGCATCCTACATTGTGGATGTGAAAGAGATCGACTGGTAATCAGTATACATGATCGGGCAGCGCCTCTGCGATAATTATGTCCCAATATGTTAAACTTAATTAGCGCACTTGTTAGTGCCCAACCCACTTCAAAAAAATAAATATTAATTTTATTTCACTAACGAAGAATGCCTTCACACCTATGCTAGGCCAAGCTACATGACGACAAGATAGCACTCCTTACCCCAGCATTTTACGAACAAACGGAGCTTACCGCTTGTAAATTTATTGGGAGGGCTTCAATGCGCACCAGCCAAGCCACAAAAAAACTAACAACAAAAATCCGATTAAATAAAACCCCCAAGTGATACCAAACATATTGATCGCCGCACCCAGACCAACGGGGATGACTACGCCTGCGAGCCGGTTGGCAGTGGAGCGCAACCCCACCGCCAACCCTTGAGTATCGCTGCTCGCTGCCTCTGAAAGCAAGGAGAGTAGCAAAGGCATCGATAGCCCCATCCCGGCCCCGTGTAAAATGGCCAAGACTAACAATAGCGTAAAACTAGAAAATGCAGGGGTCACAGCGATAGATAAGATCGCAAGCGCGACTCCGCTAACTAAAACATGTTCTTGCGAGCCAATCAGTCGAACCACGGAAGCACTGAGCATAGTGAACCCTCCTGAGCAAAGCCCAGCGATCCCAACAAGGATGCCAATTTGTATTTTTCCTTGTCCCACGAAATCTAGAGCGACCACGTAGAAAGATGCCTGTACTGTGTACGCAGCGATCCGAATGAAAGTTGTATAGAGCACAAAGGCAACCTGACGATCGCGCATGGTTTTCAAAGCAGTTAAATGTGTTGTAAGCACTGATCGCGATCCGTAATCAACATGTGTATTAGCGCCTTGAAAGCTGCTGCCACAGCTAACGACTAAAAGCGTCAGTGCCGCGCCCCAGGCGGCGACCACTCCAAATGCAGCCCATGGCCCACTGAGCCCCCAGGCCAGGCCGAGCAAAAACGGGCCGCATAAATTGCCCATGCTAGCGGCGAAGCTAAAGCGACTTGCATATAAAGGATCACCCTTCGCAACCTGCCCCAGAACAGTCTGTGCACACATCCACACGAAAGCCGTTACCACTCCGCCGAACAATTCCAGTAAGATCAGTGCTGATGTAAACGGTAGCACCGGATAAAGTAGTGGTATGAACATTGATAGGACAGCAAGCACCTGTAGAGTGCGTCGTACGCCCCACTGGTCGAGTAAATTTCCACCGTAAATTGATAACAAAAGCGGCAGGAAGGAGCGTGCAGAAAGAATGACCCCCAAGTGTGAGGGGGCAATACCGAGCGATACACCCCACAAGGGTACTGCGAGGCCCATCATGAGCATGGGACTCAAAGAGAAAAAGCTCAAGGCGTAGAGTGTCCAGCCATGACATTTTTTTTTGCTTGTTTTTGCCACAGCCCCTCCTCTATTAATTATGTGCATTAAGGATACTTAATCACCCTCCCACACTTCGGTTTAATGCGGTGATGATGGCTATCAAGGCATTTAAAGTGTGTCATAAACGCTGCGTGTCGAGATCTAGCAACCTGTAAAAACCAAAAAACAAACAGCACTTACACCTAGCAATTATCCGAACAAAACCCCCTACTACTCTTAAAGCCCTGCCCCGCTGAACCAAGAACGCATTTAACATGGATAGTAAGGCCACACGCCTAGCTGGGCTATTGGTCACTAAATAGACCCAGCGGCATTTATTGGCTTTAGGGAAGTGGTCATTAAGGTTAAAATGAAACTAAATTCTGGGAATATCGATTGTCTTAGTACGTATAAACGCACTACAAATCACGCAGAAACCGAAAACAGCTAGTCCCACTATGTCGGTATAGAAGCCGCCTGAAAATAGGTCTGTTGGAATGAGCAGTAGGAATCCTCCTATGATCAGCAAGAACCGGAACCATGCTCCTACCATACGACCCATGTAGCCGACAATTCCCGCAGTAACCATGTAAATACCCATTATTGCCGAGCCTAGCGCCCAAGTCACTTGCATAGGACTGCCCTCTAGGATTAGCGATGGGGCAAACAGAAAGAGGAAAGGCACGACATAGGCTGGCCATGCCAGACGCATTGCAGCAATGCTCGTGCTCCACGCACCAGCCCCAGCAATATTGGCAGCCGCAAAGGACGCTAATGCCACTGGCGGTGTCACCATTGAAAGAAGACCGAAGTAAAAGACGAAGAGGTGTGCCGAGATCACTGGAATGCCTACTTCGACGAGCGCCGGTGCCACTAGCGTAGCGAGTAAGATATATACCCCTACAGTGGGCATGCCCATGCCCAACACGATGCTAATCAGTGCGGTAATGAGAGCTAGCAGGAAAACATTTTCACCGCTTGCATTGATGATATGCAGCGTGAGATTGAAGGCGAGGCCCGAAAGATTGAGTACACCAATGATCAATCCAGCTGCTGCGCACACAATGACGAGTCCGCTCGCGGCGGCCCCCGCTGAGGCAACAACGGACCAAATATCTCCAAGAGCTATGCGGCGGTCGCGGTAGCCAAAAATTAAGCTAACAGCCAGCAGAGTGAGAGCCGCCAGAACGGCTGCTCGTTCGGGGCGCATATTTAGAGCGAATAGTGTATAGAAGAGAACTACGAAAGGGATTAGAAAATGCCAGCCCTGACGCAGCGAATGCCAGCAGGAGGGGATCTGTGAGGCTTCAACCGCACGAATGTTGCGTTTGGCCGCGTAAAAGTCGACGTTGATGAAGATGGCGAGGTAGTACAACAGTGCCGACGGTAGCGCTGCCATCATAACTGTCGAGTAATCGACACCGATGAAGTCAGCCATGATGAAGGCAGCAGCCCCCATGACCGGTGGCACGAGCTGCCCCCCTGTGGAGGCTACCGCCTCGACCGAGCCAGCATAGGCAGGGTTGAAGCCTGCTCGTTTCATCATCGGGATCGTTACCACACCGGTGCCTACTACATTACCGACCGCACTGCCCGAGATCGATCCGAAAAGGCCTGAGGCAGTGACTGCAACCTTGGCTGGGCCTCCTCGAAAACGCCCCATGCCAGCCAAGGCTATGTCATTAAAAAAATCAGCCGCACCGCAACGCGCCAGGAGCTGGCCGAACAGCAGGAATGGAATAACGATGATTACCGCCACCTTTAGAGCGGTGCCAAGCATGCCATTCGCATCGATCGCGAGATAGACCACTAGTTCCGAGGGCGTAGTCTGACGGCTCTGCAGCTCCCCTGGAACGAGATGCCCAAATAAACCGTAGACTAGAAAAATTAGTACAACCGACAGGATACCAATACCGGCTGAAGCTGGCAGGTTGAGCATGAGCGCAATGAACAGAACAGCACTGGTCGCGATCAGCCAGTCCGGAAGATAAGGTGCCTCCATCGATATTGATGGGTAAAAGAGCGCGACGTAAAAGCCCACACAGAATATTACAGCGGCGCAGACAAGGTTGGCCGCCTCTAGCCAGCTGTTGCGGGCGCGCTCCGCCATGATCAGAAAGCCCGCAGAGAGGGAAAGTATGAGAACTAACACTAATAGCTGTACATCGTATATCGACATCTCCAGTAGACGATGCACATTGCCAGCATAAGCCACCGGCAACAGTACCATTAATCCCCCTAGTAGCCTCTTTGCATGCTTGATTAAAGCGGGATCCAGGGAGTTATCTTTCGGCTTTTGCATGACGCTACTCTACCAGCCCGGCTTCGGTATAGTAGCTGATCCCACCTGGGTGATAGCTCAGACCCGGATAGGTAGGTGCCATGCTAGCTGGCTCGAAGTCAGCGAAAGCCGTAAGGATGCCACGCACTTTCTCAGGATTTTCGTGGAGGAGTTTTACGATTTCATAAACAGTCTCATCAGGAACATGCTTCCCCGCGGTTAATATATAGTTATACCCCATCATTGGCGTTGGCTCATCCACGCCCACAATGCCATCGCCCGGATCGACTGTTTTTATATAGGAGGTGGGTACGAATTCCTGCATCGCCTCCTCGGCCTCAGGTGTATCGTTGACAGCAAGCCAGCGAATGCCTACGGCAGCATCTGCCTCGCGTGTTTTACCACCCTGCAAGGAGAAAAAGGCCACATCGACGTTGCCCGCGATAAGGTCATCGACACCATTTGGTACAGATGGCACCATATGGGTTTCCATGTCTTCAATGTACAACCCTCCAGCGGCGAGAATGCCGTCGACTTGGAACCGTAAGGTCGGCTGTGCTGTGTAGCCATAGGTGATGCTCTTACCTTCGATGTCGGAAACTTTGTAGTGATCTGAATCCTCACGCACCATGAACCCATAGGCTGAGGAGCTCAGAGAGGCTACGATACGAAGATTCTGTAGTGGCCTACCCTCGAACGGCTCCTGCCCCTGAACTGCAGCAGAGATATCAGGGCTCGGGATCAATTGCATGTCCAGCCGACCTGCATCAATCATTGGCATCGACTGTCCCGATCCGCCATAGGCTTGCACGCGCACGTCCATCCCTGCCTCATCAGACAGAAACTTCGCCATCCCGGCATTGGCAGCGTAGTTTTGCGAGCCTTGGGTCCCGGCACCGATACCAAGTGACTGCGCGCTAGCGCCGCTTGCCATAAAAATTGTGGTTCCAAGACAAATCGCACCCAGCATTGCATATTTCATGGCGATACTCCGTTGTTTATTTTATTTTTCGGTGATGGTTAGTTTATTTTTATCGGGTTACTCGTTTCCTGTTGGCCCCCCTTATATTCCACTGAATCCCGCTCGTGCCACCCAATAATCCCAAGCCCGTGCGAGGGGCATAGGGCTTAGCAGCATGGCGCTTGTCTTTTCTATCTCCCCGTCGGTGAGGTAACTCAGCTCTCCTATCTGGAGTGTGTCATGTATGAGCTTGGCGTTATCCTTCAGCCCGATAGACACCATGCAGACCGCTTTAAGATTATCCGCTGCGCAGACACACCCATGCCCGCGAAGCAGAGCAACCCGATTCTCCCCAAGTGCTCGTGACAGCGAATGCCCCATCTCCATTGAATCGACGAGCATATTGGTGTCGCCGAATTCGACCTGGCTGTCCCAGGTCTCAATCTCCTTGCCGATCACTGACGACATGTGGAAGATCGGGCGCAGCGAGATTGCATTCATCGTGAACGGAAGAATCGAGCGAGCATGATGATGTGTCACTGCATTCACGTCCGGGCGATCCTTGTAAATCGCGCCGTGAATATGCCGCTCGGCATATGGACGTCGATGGTCATTGCCGATTAGCTCACCATCGAGTGTAAATTCCATGATGTCGCCACGCGTTACCACTTCGGGGCTCCGCGAGCGCGATATAAAATAACGCTCATGGTTCAAAGGGTTACGCACACTCACATGCCCAAAGTCGTCTATCACGTCTTCTCGCGCCAGGATGCGATTGGCAATAACGAGGTTGGTAATGGTCGTCTCAAGAATATCTTCCTCGAAACGTGCTTTCATGTCTTCGGGCATCTGGTGGCTCCTCCGCCTTTCATAGGGATAGATAATACTTATATTCAGACTAGTTGTGTTTCGTCACGGGAACTAATATATATTTATACCTTTCTGTATACTCATCAAGGTATAGATTCTCATGCGGTCAGTTGCCTCCCAGCTCACCATCCATAAGCTCGAAGTCTTCTGCATAGTCGCAGAGCTGAAGAGCGTTTCGCGGGCGGCTGAGCGTCTGAATATTGCCCAGCCTGTCGTCTCAGCGCATCTGAAATCGCTTGCGAGTAAGTTAGGAGTCTCACTGACGGAAAGAAACGGCCGACGCATCGCACTGACCGAAGAAGGCCATCGCGTGTACAAGTGGGCTCAGGATGTCGTCATCCGCACTCAAGAGTTCGAACGCGAGATAGCCGATACCCAGCGCGGGCTGGCCGGCAAGGCCAAAATCGGTGCCTCAATGACTCTGGGCTCTTACGTTCTTCCTGGTATTATCGCACCAATCAAACAGCGTTATCCCCAGGGAGAGATATCAGTGCAAGTGACTGACTCGATACTGGTTCCAGATGCGGTGAGACAAGGCGAATGCGACTTTGCTTTTACCATTTTAGATCCACGCCATGATATCGCCGGTCTGGAGGTACAACGGGTGCGGGACGAACGCCTGATCCTCGTGGCATCGAACAGATCCGAGACCAAGGCGAAGAGCGTAGCGCTCGATGAACTCTCAGAACTTCCATTCGTCACAGCTCAGTTACGTACTCCTCGTCGTGATATCGAGGAGCGCTTATTAATGGAGTTTGGCGTATCACGCAAACAGATTGTGATGGAATTTGGCCATGCCGAAGCTATAAAGCAAGCAGTGCGCGCTGGTGCGGGTGTTGCCTTCTTGTTTCAGTCTTCGGTTCGAGATGAACTTGCCTCAGGCTCACTGAGGAGACTAGAGACATTGGGTATGGAGCTACGCGTTCCGTTCTACCTGGTTTACCGAAAAAATAAGAATTTGACCAAATTCCAAACCACGATGCTGGACGAAATAAGCCTCGCATTACGCGATTAACCTGCTGATCGCATCGCTTGCACCATCGAGGGCGCGTAGCCCTTAGCCGCTTCGATTTCAAGTACTGCTACGCCGCCACTCTCGACCACCTCCAGAGCATTGCTTATAGCTTTCATCACCGCAGTAGGTGAAGTCAGCAAACCATAGCTTGTCGCGCCGAAGCCTTGAGCTATCGCACTGACATCAATGTCGGGTCCGTTCATCACGATGCCCACATGCTTGTTCTCGACGGGGCGTTCCCGCTCCTTCGCAACCGACTCTTGGTGTACTTCATCGTTATAGAACGAATGGTTATTCACGACGACAATCATTAAGGGGACGCCCTGGTTGACTGCCGTCCAAAGAGCCGAAGCGTTCATCAGAAAGTCGCCATCGCCTAGTACCGCCAGTGGCAAGTGCTTTAAGCCCTCGTCACGCAGGGCTAATGCCGCACCCACCGCCATCCCTGGGCCGGAACCAATTCCGCCACCACCATCATAACCCAGGGAGCCAAACGGATGGGAAACGGGCCAATCCGCGCCGGTCCAGCTGAGTGGAGCGCGTATCAGACAAACAGAGCGCTTATTCACACCTCGGCGTAGGAGCACTGCGATATCCTGCGATGTCATCGTGCCGCCCTTTACTTCGTCCGGCAAGGAAAGCGCAGGTAAGGGAACTGTTTCCTGTGCTTCCAAAGCTTCCACTAGCGCGGCAACAACCTGGTCAGGCTCATTAAGGAAGGCTACATCGGCCGGGGCGGGGGCGCCGCCATCCTTTACCCAGCCGCGATGATTGTGAACGTCGATCGTGGCCGAGATTATTCTTGCCGGCACCGGCCGATCACCAAAAACCGAACGCAATGTCCCACCGAAGTCTAGCCAGTCGAGATTCACTATGATCTCGGCTTCAGCAATTGCCGCCTTGGCTTTCGGATCGGGGAAGTAGCCTGCATGACCGATATTCGCGCCATGAGCGCTGGGGAAGGTCGCGCCGGTCTTGAAATCTGTCACCACCTGCGCTCCAAGACGCTCAACAAACGCGATGCGGCGCGTCCAATCCGTATAATCATGCGACATGCGCCCCATAAGAACGACGATTTTTTTTGCACCTGACAACAGCATTGCAGCCTCATTCACCAAATCAGGTACAGGCGCCCCGGTCCGCGGCGCTCCTCGCCGCGATATATCAATTTCGGGCAGCGGCGCATCTAAAGCCTTCTCCTGCAGTGCTGCATCGATATTAATATAGACCGGACCGCGTGGAGCAGTTCCCGCACGGGAAACTCCTTCAACCAATGCATGAAGAGTGGCCGTGACTCCTCCAGGTTGATCATCCCACTTTACAAAATCTCGGATCAGTGAACCCTGATCCTGCGAGGTATGAATCCAGTCGATCCAGGAGCGCCGCTGGGTGGCATCAACTGGACCCGTAGCCCCTAGGACTACCATAGGCACCCGGTCGCACCAAGCATTGTAAATACCCATGGAACCATGCATCAAACCCACATTTGAATGTAGCGCGACTCCCATGGCACGCCCCGTCACCTTAGCGTAACCATGCGCAATGGCAACCGCTGCTTCTTCATGTACACATAACAATAGCCGCGGGTCATTGTGGGTAAAGTTCACTAAGCTATCGTGAAGCCCACGGTAACTTGCGCCAGGATTGAGTGCGATATAGTTAAGCTCAAGACCCTGTAAGGTTTTGGCTATCGCATCCGAACCCCAGCAGGGGACGTCATTATTGGATTTATGGCTCATGATTACGCTCACGACAGCATGATATTGATGGTTTTGGATTCGGTGTAGCTAAGCAGCTCATCGCGCCCTTCCTCTCGACCTACACCACTGGATTTCATACCGCCGAAGGGCACCCCCAAAAAATGCATGCTCGATCCGTTGATCCAGATATGCCCCGACCGGATCCGTCGCGCCATCTTCAACGCTGCGTTAATGTCATGTGTCCAGACAGCAGCAGTCAGGCCATATTCGGTGCTATTGGCCATGGCAACCGCCTCTTCGAAGTCTCTCCAGCGACCTATCGCCATGACAGGGCCAAACACTTCTTGCTGCCAAAGACGCAGCTCCGGCGTCACGTCGGCGTATACTGTGGGTGCTACCCAATACCCCTTGCGAAACTGTTCCCCTTCTGGCCGCCCACCGCCCAGCATTCGGCGCGCGCCATCCGCATCGGCATTTGCGCAATGTGCCAGGATACGCTGCATGTGCAGCTCGGAGTTGACCGGGCCCACATCGGTCTCGTCGCTCAGTGGATCGCCGATGCGCAGCGCGGCGACGCGTTCTACCACTGCCTTGAGTACGCGATCGTATATATCTTCATGCAAGAGCAGCCGGCTAAGCGACCCGCAGGATTGGCCCTGCCAGGAAAAGTTCATGCCGAACACAGCGGCGTCAGCGATCTTCTCGGGATCACAGTCAGGAAATACAATCATTGGGTTCTTACCGCCCAACTCTAGCGTGATGTGCTTGACCGCAACCTCAGCCGCCGACCGCTGAATAGCACGGCCAGTCTCGGGCGAACCGATGAAAGCAATCCGCTTGATACCCAGATGCCGAACGATAGCGTTGCCAACAACAGCGCCGTCACCGGTTACGATGTTAAATACGCCCGGCGGCAGGGTATCCCGGGCGATCTCGGCAAGCACCATCGCCGATAACGGAGACGTCTCGGGCGGCTTTACTATCACTGCGTTGCCTGCCGCCAGCGCCGCGGCGGTACGTGCGACAGCGAACATGATGGGGTGATTGAAAGGCGCAATCCGCGCCACTACCCCATAAGGCTCGTGCATCGTCAGGTGCAGGTTGTCGGAGGTTGCCGGGATGGTGTCGCCCCGTAGATCGGGAGCAAGCCCGGCGTAGTACCGCAAGCTTTCCACAGCGGATGGTACATCGATCATTCGCATCGGCCGGATCGTGTTGCCTGTGTCGCTGACCTCAATTCTTAGAATCTCTTCCGCACGGGCCGCTATAGCGTCGGCGAAGCGATTCATGGCCGCGGCCCGTTCCATCGGTGTCAATGCCGCCCAGGCGGGCCAAGCTTTTTCTGCCGCCTGGACGGCCCGGTCCACATCTTCTGACGAACCGGCTGGCACCCGTCCAATTGGTTCTTCCGTCGCGGGATTAATGGATGTTATCCATTCGCCGGTAACGCTTTCAACAAGCTCACCCCCAATCAACATACGCTCGGCCTCGCAGATACGCTCCATCTTGTTTTCCTCTTGCGTCTCCTTAGATGCAGACAGTAATGCATGGAAGCGCAGCCCACAGTCAAATATATATATCTAGCTATATATATAGCCACTTCGATATATCTGTGAAAAACAAAAATATGCCTACCTGAATAAGGATGCCGACTCATCGAAAACGTGGCCGAGCATAGCGCTAGAAGCGGGGAGGCCCTAACTATTCGTAATCGTGGAAACGATGAGATCTTGGTTATGTCAAGTATAATTAACTTTAATGAGCATAAGCACAAAGGCTAATTGCTAACGAGACATGACATCACAACAATATTGATCACAATAGTGATCAGTAAATACCGATGAGGCCCGCATGCAATTTCATCTCAATGGATTCCAGACCGGCGACCCGACCATCCACGAGCCTGTTAGTGAGCTCGCCAATGCCGATCAGCTACCCAAGGAGGTCGATGTGTTGATTGTCGGCTGTGGACCGGCCGGCTTGACCTTGGCAGCCCAGCTATCGGCCTTCCCCGAGATTCGCACCCGCATCGTCGAGCAGAAGGATGGCCCGATAAAGCTCGGCCAGGCCGACGGCATCGCTTGTCGCACCATGGAGATGTTCAATGCCTTCGGCTTCGTTGAAAAGGTGATGAAGGAGGCCTGCTGGATCAACGAGACGGTGTTCTGGAAGCCGGATGAAGATAACCGCAAGAACATCATGCGCCACGGTCGCATCCAGGACACCGAAGACGGCCTCTCCGAGTTCCCGCATACGGTGCTCAACCAGGCCCGGATCCATGACTTCTATCTGGAGCTAATGCGCAACTCAGCGAGTCGCCTGAAGCCGAACTACTCGCGCCGCGTGGTCGATGTGGTGGTCGATCCCGCTCAGGCCGATGCGGTCACTCTGGGCGCCGAGGCGTACCCGGTGACGGTTAAGCTTGAGCGTACCGATGATGCTCACAAGGGCAGCGTGGAAACCGTACGGGCCCGCTATGTGGTGGGCTGTGACGGCGCGCGCAGCGCGGTGCGTCAGTCCCTAGGCCGCGCCCTGCAGGGTGATTCCGCCAACCAAGCCTGGGGCGTGATGGATGTGCTGGCGGTCACCGATTTCCCAGATATCCGCATGAAGGCGGCGATCCACTCCGCTAACGAAGGCAATATCCTGATCATCCCGCGAGAGGGCGGCTACCTGACGCGCCTCTACATCGAACTCGACAAGCTCAAGGAAGACGAGCGTGTCGCCAGCCGCAACATTACCTCCAACCAGCTGGTCACCGCAGCGCAGCGGATCCTGCACCCTTACATCCTGGACGTGAAGGAAATCGCCTGGTGGTCGGTATACGATATCGGCCAGCGTCTATGCGACAAGTTCGACGACGTGCCCCTCGAAGAAGTCGGCAGTCGCGCTCCCCACTTGTTCATCGCCGGCGACGCCTGCCACACCCACAGCCCCAAGGCGGGCCAAGGCATGAATGTCTCGATGCGCGACACCTTCAACCTGGGCTGGAAGATAGCCTCGGTGCTGCAGGGCAAGGCCTCACCGGCGCTGCTAGACACCTATACCACCGAGCGTCAGACCGTGGCCAAGGAGCTGATCGACTTCGACCGAACGTTTGCCAAGATGTTCAGCGCCCCGCCCAAGGGCTCACCCGAGGACAAGGGCGACGGCGTAGATCCCAAGGAATTCCAGAAGTATTTCGTCAAGCAGGGGCGCTTCACCGCCGGCACGGCAATCCAGTACTACCCCTCGCTGATCTCCGCCGAGCCGACCCATCAGCATCTTGCCAAGGGCCTGGAGATCGGGATGCGTTTCCACTCCGCGCCGGTGGTTCGCCTCTCCGATGCCAAGCCCATGCACTTAGGCCACACGGTGAAAGCGGATGGCCGCTGGCGGCTGTTCGCCTTCGCCGACGCCAGCGATCCCGCCGCGCCGGAGTCCGGACTCAGCGGCCTGTGCCGGTTCCTGAGCGACTCCCCTGACTCCCCGGTACGCAAGTACACACCGCCAGGGGATGCCGTTGACTCGATATTTGACCTGCGAGCCATCTGCCAGCAGGGTTTCCGCGAGCTCTCCCTGGATGCCTTCCCCCAGCTGCTGTGGCCGCGCAAGGGACGTTACGGACTGCACGACTACGAGAAGGTCTTTTGCCCCGATCTGAAGAACAAGCGGGACATCTTCGACATGCGCGGCATCGACCGGGAGCAAGGCTGTCTGGTGATCGTGCGTCCCGATCAGCACATCGCAAATGTGCTGCCGCTGGAGGCCCATGAAGAGCTGGCGGCTTATTTCGCCCGCTTCATGCTGGAGGCAGGCTGACCTATACTCTGCTGGCGGCAGCCTGCCAGGGGCACCGTTCCCGTCAGGCACCTGCTTCGCCGGTGAAACTGGCTGGCCAGTAGTCCCAGAGCCAGAGCCTAAAAGCCGTGACCCGCAGAGGACCATGGCTTGTGTCTTTCATCCATTTCCTTGAGCAGACCGAGAACATGACCGAATCTCCGCTTTCCCAGGCCAACGCTCTGCCCGGCAACCTGCTTCGGCGCTGCCATCAGATCAGCGTGGCGATCTTCCTGCGCAAGTGCGAGGCCAACAATCTCACCCAGCTGCAGTACATAATCCTCTCCGCCTTGGACGAGATGGGCTCGCTGGACCAGATCACTCTCGGCGGCTTCACGGCGCTCGATCGCAACACCGTAGCGATTGTGGTGAAAAAGCTCGAGGAGCGCGGCTTGGTCGATCGACGCCGCAGCCCCGAGGATCGCCGCTCGATGCTGGTCACCATCACCGAGGCCGGCAAGGCATTGCGCGTAGAGGCCGAGCCCGCCGTGATCCAGGCCCAGGAGGATATCCTCGCCCCGCTGAACGAGGAGGAACGCGAGCAGGTCTGCGGCCTTTTGCAGCGCTTGGCCGATGAAAACAATGCCCTAAGCCGGGTGCCTATCCGCCGCGCCGGTTGACCCGGCGAAACGCCAGGCAACTATCCAAAAAAGCAAAGAGCCAGCGCATTTGAACTGACCCCCAAAAGTTGGACGGTTGGTTTCCCTAACTGACGGCCATGGCCTGAGTCCTGTATTGCACGGGACTCAGGCCTTTTAGTTTCTGCTTGATCCGCTGGTGATTATAGTAATGGATATAGTTGGCAATGCCTCGTTTTAGCTGCTCAATCGTGTCGAACCGGTTCAGGTGGAAGTACTCAGCTTTCAGGGTGCCAAAAAAGCTCTCTATGGCGGCATTGTCCAGACAATTTCCTTTCCTGGACATGCTGCGCAATATTCTTTTCTCCACCATCATGCGGCGGTAGTTAGGATGGCGATAATGCCACCCCTGGACGCCCTTCTAAGTGTCAAGTGGCGATTTGCGTCTGGTTGATCTCCCGATGACGGCTGCGCAGTACATAATAGAGCTCCCGGGCAATATAGCGTTTCAGGCATCGGATGGCTTCCAGCTTGGAGTGGCCCTCTCCCACCCGCCGGGCAATGTATGCCTGAGTATCGGCATCCAGGCGTAGCCTGCGGCCCCTCGATAGGCTCGATATCGCTTAGGGCGAACAAGGGACTTTAAGCCCAGTTGCTGCATTAACCGTTGGGCGGTCTTGTGGTTGATCACCTCGCCTGCCTGCCGTAATACCGTGGTGATACGACGATAGCCATAACGCCCTTTGTGATGATCGTAGATCGTCTGGATGCGCGTCTTAAGAGACGCATACGCATCGTCAGCGCACAGAACCTTGAGCTGGTAGTAGAACGTGCTGCGCGGCAGTTCTGCCGCGCGCAGCAGCAGCGCCAGTGAGTGCTTATGCCTTAATCCTTGGACGGCTTGGGTTTTTTGTCCCGTGTCATCGCCCGTTTCTCCTGGATCAAGGCATCGAGCTTTTTTAAGTAAGCGTTCTCTGCACGTAGATACGCCAACTCTTCGAGCAGTTCCTCTTGGGAGCGCTCTTCATCCGGTGGCAGCGGTGGGGAAGGAGGTTTTCTGATCATCGGGGGCCGTCCTTTGCGCTTCGGCGTTAGTGCACTCGGCCCTCCACTATGATATTGCTGCTCCCATCTGCCAATAGCCCCACGTTCACGGATATCAAACAGGACAGCCGCCTGACGGTGTGACAAACCATCTCGCCACACACTTTCAAGAACCGTTAGCTTGAATGCTGCGCTCCGGTGAGTGTACTTCCTACGCAGGCCCAGCTTGCCATGTTGCTGATAGCTATCCCGCCACTGTCGTACGATGGACTCATCCAGACCATGCTGACGAGCCACTTCTCCTGGGCTGGCGTCCCTGCGTAAACACTGCTGCGCAATCAACAGCTTAAACTTCTCGTCGTACTGCTTACTCATGAAAACACCCCAAGGTTGGATTGAGTGTCCAACTTTTGGGGTGCAGTTCAATTGCGCTGGCTCTTTGTACTGGGTCGAATCGTGTGCTACCGATCAGAGGCCATAGCTTTGGGTAAGAAATGTCTTGTGCTGACGATACGACCTCTCGGTCATCCGCTCCAACAGTCGGTAGGCGCTCAGTCCGATGCGCTTGAGCAGGGGAACGCTGGCTTCGGTGACGGGATGAGAAAACGCTTGAGTTGTCATATCGATTGCAACCTGTCAGGTCGTGGGAAAACTCCATTCTACACACGTTTTAGACTTTAGTCGAACCAGTGTACCTTTGGTCGCAAGCATGCCCGCCAAGCCTCGCCGAGGAGACACTACCGACGAAGAAGCAGATAGGAAGTCCATGTCCACCGTTACCACACCATCCGTGCCTAGGGCATGCCAGGCTCCTGATAAAGACGAGCGAAGCCGCTGGCGTTGCTCACATGGTTAGGGTAGAGCCTTTGTTTCCAGGCGATGGTGTCGTTGACTGAGAAAACCCGATCGATATCTCCATGGGATATCAGCACTTTACGACCTGCTGCCCGAAAATAAGACAGACCGGAGCTTTCTAAGCTAGGCAATAACCCCCGCGCGAGGCGGGGTATAAAGACGAAGAAGCCGCTTATCGAAGCTCAGAAATCGAAGAATACTGTTTCGCCTTCGCCCTGCAGCTTGATGTCGAAGCAGTAACCTACTTTGCCGTCCTCTTCCTCACGCTTGGTGACCAGCGCCTGCGGGCGCGGCCGGTCTGTCCGCGGTCGTCACCGCCGCCTACCATGGCCTGAAGGCCGTAGTTTAACACCGTCAACGGAGACGTCTTCCGCTGGCGCCGCATGTGGTTCGAGTTTGGCGAATATTTCGGCCTCAAGGTGGCGGACTGCCCTCAGACGCCATAGCCGCTGACGCGGAATCGACCTAACGCGAGATTGCCAAGAAGCACGACCTTATAGAGCCGGACGTGGGCAAACTGGCTTCTTAGTAGCACAACGACGCCGATCTAGGTCCCGGTAAGGAGCGTCAACCACGCCACCAAGTCCCGCGCCTTTGGTGTCGATCATCTCCGCGAGACACGCGGCGCTTTTTTGACCTGTTCGATCCCATAACGAGCAGTGGCCTCCTAGCCGAACCGATAATTCGGTGCGGGCCGCCGCCCTGCTCTTCCAGTTATTCCTTGGTGTGGGAGCAGTAAACCCCCTAGCCCATGCAGACATAGCCACTCAGGCCTTCCTACGGCGCAATCAACCACACCATCATGCGTACCACCAGGCGCGGAGTGTAAAACTCGCTGCTTTCTTGCTTCCAGTATAATGACGAAGTCTGAGTACGGCTTGTTTGCCGTCCTTCCGATGCCGGAACACCCGACGGTCGACATGCTGTGCGGGATATTCCTAGCGCTATCGCCATGGATTTTCGGCTTTGCCGATCAGATTTTTCCTCCTCATTTTCACTACGGGATATTTGAGATCACTACCAACCTGATCACCCAGAAAATGCCATCCAACGAGAGTGCCGCTACCCATAAGCCGTAGCCTCTGTAAAACTCATGGAGACTGTCGACGTGCCGCTTGAATGGTCAGTTCCCTGGGCGGGTTTGTATAGGGTGGTTTCGTTACGATCTGGTGGCGCTTACCGCACTGCTGGTTTTGGTGATGCTGGGGCGGGCCGATAGTTGCCGATACTCGCAAAAAATAAAAAATCCTTACATGCCGGAGCCGCCCTGTTGGGCAGCACCGGCGTTGCGTTCCTGAGTTCAAAGATACCCCATCTCCGCAAACGACGTGCACCCATCGCTTCCCACCACGACATGATCAATCACCCGTATATCCATGAGTGTCAGGGCTTCTTTCAGCCGCTCAGTAATGCGCCGGTCGGCATCGCTGGGTTCAGGGTCGCCGCTGGGATGGTTATGAACGAGGATCACAGCGGCGGCGTTGTAAGCCAGTGCAGCCTTCAACACTTCGCGGGGATAGACGCTAGCAGCGTCGATGGTGCCACGAAACAGTTCTTCAAAGCGGATAACCCGATGCTGGCTATCCAGAAACAACACGCTAAATACTTCGTACACGTAGTCTTGAAGCAGTAACTGCAGATGCTCGAATGCCTGCGAGGGCTGGGTGATCTTGCGGCCTTTGGCGAGCTTACGGCGCGCAAAGCGCTTGGCCATGGTGATGATGTCGGTTTCGGTCACCGGCGATGTTACAAGGTAGGTGCCTGCCACTTCCCCGGCTTTCAGTTTGGCGTGTGTCATGGTTGCCTCCAAAAAATAAAAAAATGCCGGGGTGGTGGCCCCGGCATCTATGTCGTTAGATAGCGTGTTGAAGTTTGAGGTATGGGTTCCGTCACGCAGCCATCACTTGGCTTAAGCGACGCTCCATCTCTTCATGAAATGCTTCAACCCGTTCAGCAATGGTGCGAATCATGATGTCGTCACGGTAGGCGCGTTTGATAAACAGCGGCATCCCGGGCCAATAGCTCACAAAGTCGATCCATTCCCGTTCGCTAACCCATAGGCCACCCTGGCATTGGGGTACGTGCTCATCGGGTATTTCTCCATTCAACAGCACTTCGATTTGGAACTTGGGCAGCTTGGTTTTGATTTCTAGCAGACCGTTAGCGTCTACCAGGCTGTCTGGCGAGTAGCCCACCTCGTGATTAAGGATCAGGCCTACTTCATGGGGCTGGGGTTCGCCGGTGGCATCGCAGTAAAGCGCACGTGCCACGCCTTCCAACTCATGACCCCGGCGGGTATGCGCGTTACCTTGAAACGGCTCGGCCAGCTCGCCAGTAATTCGTTCACCGATCAACTGGTGCATGTAGGTAATCGCCCCGGTACCCAATCCACCAGGACCTTTGCCCTTAACCAGCAGTGACTTTAGCTCCGACATGGTGACGCGCCCTAAGCGCGCCGCCAGCCACTCAGGAGAGCCTTGCGGCATAGTGAGTATCTGCATGGATGCCTCCTGTACTCAGATAGGGTTGGTACGCCGTTCACTTAACGGCTCGCTTGGAGAGGGATGCCCGG
>TARA_R110002051_G_scaffold324635_1_pt1 | contig 58179 bp, 59 predicted proteins | sample TARA_R110002051 | Tara Oceans TARA_R110002051 (sample SAMEA4397023) | marine metagenome | biome: Polar Biome; feature: [MES] marine water layer (ENVO:01000295) within the mesopelagic zone...; material: water (ENVO:00002006), including particulate matter (ENVO:01000060) such...
ATCTGCAGTTGGTTACGGTGAGTCTAAGCCTATCGCAACAAATAACACAAGAGCTGGTAGAACTCAAAACAGAAGGGTAGAAATCAACTTAGTAAAATAAGTTAAAAAAAACCTAAGTGTTTTAATAAATAAAAGCTCCGCAAATATGCGGAGCTTTTTTATTTTTACACTATGCAGAGTTTTATAAAAGATGTAGTACAAGACGTTTTAAAGAATAACCCAGATACTGGCGACGTAGTTTTTATACTACCCAGTAAACGTGCAGGTGTAATTCTTAAAAAAACACTATCACAATCACTTACAAAAACAGTACTAGCACCAGAAATAGACAGTATTGAAGATTTTATAGCAAAGGTTTCTGGTCTTATAACAGCAAATACAACTACACAATTATTTACCTTGTATAATGCCTACTTAAAAGTTGGTGATTATGAAAAAGAATCTTTCGACTCTTTTTTAAAATGGGGGCAAATTCTTTTACAAGACTTTAATGAGGTTGACCGCTACTTAGTAGATGCCTCAACTTTATACCAAAATGTAGCTGCAATACAAGAAGTAAACCACTGGTCATTGTATGCAGAAAAGTCTGAAATGATTGAAAATTATCTTCATTTTTGGAAACATCTTGAAGAAATCTATAATCAATTCAACGCGCTATTACTTGAACAAGGGCTTGGTCACCAAGGTTTAATTTACAAAACAGCGGTTCTTGAATTACCCAACTATCTAAAATCAAACTATAAAAAACATGTATTCCTAGGTTTTAATGCCCTAAATACCGCCGAAAGTCTTCTTATCCAAACTATACTTGAAAAGACCAATTCAGAAATTTATTGGGATATTGACCCTTATTTTTTAGAAGATAATATTCATGATGCCGGGTATTTCATTAGAAATTATAAAAGAACCTGGAATGTACTTAAAGAAAAAACACTAAATGGTCTTACTAATCACTACAACACTAAAAAACATATTGAAATTTTTGGAGTACCTAAAAACATAGCTCAAGTAAACTTTGTAGGCAATTTACTTTATAAGATTCAAAAAGAAACACCAGAAATATTAAGTAATGCCGCTATTGTTTTAGGAAACGAAGAAATACTAAATCCCTTATTAAATTCTATCCCCGAAAATATTCCCGCAACAAATATTACTATGGGGCAAAAACTAGAATCTACCACGTTAGCTAGTTTTTTTACCAACCTTATAGAATTTCACGAACAAAAAACGGATAAAGGTTGGTTCTATACGCATCTATTAAACCTATTGACACATTCTTATGCTGTATTATTGTTTGATGCCAATGAAGTTTCTACAGATTCCTTAATAACTAAAATAAAAACAAATAATTGGTCTTATATAACTAGTAACCAAGTCACAGACCTTATACCTCAAAATAGTACCATATTTTTATTATTTAAAGACCTAAAAAATAGCCCTAATACTTTAATAGAAAACTTTCTAGCCCTTATACAGGCCATTAGAGCCATTGAAGCCGTTAAGACTAATTCATTGTTATTAGAGCAGCTATATAAGTTTTACACGCTCTTTAATCAACTTAAAGAACTTTGTAATACGTACAATTACGTTAATAACTTAAAAAGCTTAAAACATCTTTTTAAACAGTTACTTAGTTCGGAGACCTTAGATTTTCAAGGAAACCCAATAGAAGGTATCCAGATTATGGGTATGCTAGAGAGTAGGTTGCTTGATTTTGAGACCATTATAATAACCTCAGTAAATGAAGGTGTACTTCCTTCCGGAAAATCTAACAATTCTTTTATTCCTTTTGACCTAAAACTTAAAAACGGATTACCTACATATAAAGAAAAGGATGCGGTCTACACCTATCACTTTTACAGATTATTACAAAGGGCAAAAAACGTTTACATTATATATAACACAGAACCAGATGCACTTGAAGGTGGAGAACGCAGTAGATTAATTACACAACTTCTTACAGACGAAAATAGAGCAGATATTATTGAATATATTGCGACACCTACTATTCAACCTATTACTAAAACCTTAGAAATCGTTGAAAAAACAAAAAGCTTAATTACACTTATCCAAGAAAAGGCCGGCAAAGGCTTTTCGCCAAGTTCGTTAAGTAATTATATACGGAATCCTATTGATTTCTATAAGCAGAATTTACTAAATATTAATGAGGCAATACGGGTTGAAGAAACCTTGGCTCCAAATACTTTTGGTACTATTGTTCATGACAGCCTAGAGGAACTATACACCCCTTTGTTAAATTTAAACCTTACTGTAGATTTATTAAACGGTATTCGAAAGAACGTTACTTCTATAGTTAGCAAGAATTTTGAAAAGACTTATAAAGAAGGAAATATCAGTTCGGGTAAAAACTATATTTCATTTCATGTTATTCTAAAATACATTCAAACTTTCATTGATGCTGAAATAACAGCATTAAAAGAGCATAGTATTAAAATTATAGCCCTAGAACAATCGTTATCCATACCTCTGGAAATTGCCGGATTAAATTTTCCCATTATCTTGAAGGGAAAATTAGATCGTGTAGATGAAATTGATGGTATTACGCGAATTATCGATTATAAAACAGGTAAGGTAGAACGTAGGAATGTGGAAATAACGGATTGGGAAATTCTGTCACAAGAATATCAATATAGTAAAGCTTTTCAATTACTGTGCTACGCATTGATGTATTTTAAAACCAATCCAGCGGAGAATCTATCCATACAAGCGGGAATTATATCATTGAAGAACTTCGCAGAAGGCACTTTGTTATTCGCACAAAAAGAATCTGCCCGAGGAGCCAAAAATCACATTATAACTAATGAAGTAATTCATGATTTCGAGCAGATTCTTGGACAGTTAATAACTGAGATTTGTAATCCTGAAATTCCCTTTACGGAAAAAGTAGTATAATCCTATTTCTTATCTGGTCTTGTAGGCCTTACCTCAATTTTACTTGGTAAGGTTCTTTCATTCATTTTTAATAAATCTACCACTAGTTCCCCTATATCTTCTGGTTGTATTTTCCACGCGTCTTTTTCATTTGGCTCATTATTATTAAAATGTGTTGCAACCGAGCCTGGCATTATGGTAGACACTTTAATATCGTACTGGCGTAAATCTAACATAGCCGCTTGTGTAAAACCAACCACACCAAATTTAGAGGCATTATACCCTGCACCATTTGCAAAGAAGTTTGTTCCAGCTAAACTTGCTAAGGTTATATAATATCCTTTAGATTTTTTTAATTCTTCAACAGATGCTTTTAGAGAGTGAAACGCTCCACTTAAGTTGGTATCTATCATTTGATGCCATTGCTCATCTGTCATCTCGTCTACAGGGGCAAAATTACCTACACCGGCATTTGCCAAAACAACATCTAGCTGTCCCCATTTATCCATAATCTTGGCTACGGCATCCTTTTCATCAGCCATTTTAGATACGTTAGATACAACGCCAAAAACATTATCATTATTAAATTCCTTTACTGCTTGGTCTACACTGCTCTGAGAACGACCACTAATAGCTACTTTTACACCTTCATTTAATAATGCTTTTGCTACTCCAAACCCAATACCCTTGGTGCCTCCTGTTATGTAAGCCACTTTATTTTTTAAATCTTTCATCATTCAATTTTTAAATTATCACAAGTTACCAATTCTATATTTTTTTTCTTGTTCGTAAAGATTAAGTTTTAACGGTTTTCATTGATTATATTTAACTACAACTTAATACTCAACAATGAACAGAATAATCATTTGGTCAATAACGGTAGCGCTTGCAGGTTTTTTATTTGGATTTGATACGGTTGTAATTTCCGGAGCAAACGAACCCATTAAGCAATTATGGAATACTTCACCATTATTTCATGGAACCTTTATAATGAGTATGGCCCTGTGGGGAACTGTTGTAGGTTCTCTTTTTGGTGGTATTCCTACTAATAATTGGGGTCGTAAAAAAACCTTGCTCTGGGTTGGTATACTTTTCTTAGTTTCTGCAGTTGGTTCTGCGTTGGCTCAAGACCCGTATTCCTTCTCGGCATTTCGCTTTATAGGTGGCGTAGGTGTAGGGATTTCTACTGTTGCCGCCCCTATTTATATTTCTGAAATTACATCAAAAGAAAATCGTGGTAAACTTGTGGGGCTATACCAATTTTGGCTGGTATTTGGTATTTTAATTGCTTTTGTATCTAACTGGTTGCTTAAAGATTTTGATGGCGCAAATGATTGGCGTTGGATGCTGGGAGTTGAAGCCTTACCTGCATTTATATACACCGTAATGGTATTTACCGTTCCAGAAAGTCCAAGATGGTTGGCATTGAATAAAAAGGACGACGCTGGTGCCTTGAAAATATTAGAAATTATATACCCAAAAGATTTGGCCTCAAGTCATTTGCAAGAGATAAAAACAGACCAGGTGCATACGACCAAAAGTGAAAGTCTTTTTCAAAAAAAATATTCTAAAGTTCTTTGGTTAGCGTTTTTTATTGCCTTTTTCAATCAGCTATCGGGCATCAACTTTGTGCTGTATTACGCACCTGAAATTTTAGAACAAGCAGGATTGGGTGGAAAAGAATCGTTATTCAATTCTATTGCCATAGGTATCGTAAACCTTGTATTCACATTTATAGGAATTCGTTTGTTGGATAAACTGGGCAGACGACAATTGATTGTCATTGGTTCTATAGGCTATATTATTAGTTTAATTATGGTAGGACTCTGTTTTCAGATGGACCTGGGCTCTACACTAACACTAACCTTCATCTGTACTTTTGTTGCCTCACATGCTATTGGACAAGGTGCTGTGATTTGGGTATTTATCTCAGAAATATTTCCGAACAGTGTTCGTGCTTACGGGCAATCCTGGGGTGTTAGTGTACATTGGGTGTTTGCCGCAATCATTACATTGATTACTCCGTTTTTCCTAGATTCTTCAGAAGGTATACTCAAAAACCACGTTTGGTATATCTATTACTTTTTCTGTGCTATGATGGTATTACAACTTATTTGGGCAATTACCAAAATGCCCGAAACCAAAGGAGTTTCTCTAGAGGAATTGAGTAAGGAGTTGGTGAAGGAATAACTTTTAAATACTATTTTACAGTAATAAAGAGACCTTATTGTAGCTACAATGGGGTCTCTTTATTAAATCTGTAGTCTGGGCATACCTCCCATTTAGTTTAAGCTATACATATCACGATATGCTGACGGACTTAAACCTTCTTTCTTTTTAAACAACCTTGAGAAATAATGCGGATATTCAAAACCTAACTCATAAGCCACTTCTGCTATGCTTTTATTTGGTTGCAGCAACATATTCTTGGCTTCATCTATTAATAACAATTGCAAATGCTCCGTTGTGGTCTTACCGGTTTCTTTTTTTAAGGTGTCACTAAGGTAACGCTGAGAAATTGACATGCTATCGGCAATTTGTTCTATGCTCGGAATACCATTTTCCTGTAGTTGCCCTGACTCGAAATATTCGTAAAGTTGTCCGTTAAACTGCTCTAACAAGCTTGTAGAAAGTTCTTTTCTATTTAAAAACTGCCTTTCATAAAAACGGTCGGCATATTTCAGTAGCGTACTTAATTGAGAAATGATGATATCTTTGCTAAACTCATCTTGGTTGTTTTGATATTCTATTTTAATATTCTCCACAATCGATTCTATCTGCTTTTCTTCTTTAGGTGAAAGATGTAATGCTTCATTGACCGAGTACGAAAAAAATCCGTATTTCTTGATCTGATGCGCCAACTCCGTCCCTTTTAAAAAATCTTCATGAAAGTTAATCGAAAAACCTTTTTGCTCGAACACCGCACTGTTCTCCCATTGTAAAACCTGTCTTGGGGCAATGAAAAACAATGCGCCATTGGTAAAATCATACGTTGTTCTACCATAGTTTAAATTGCCTTTTACAATCTTTTTAAAGCTAATAGTATAACAATCGTTGGTAATGGGAGGTGAACTTTCTTTTGGGCAAGGCAAGAATCCGTCGCCCGTGGCTGAAAATACACTCAACATGGGGTGTTCTGGACCTGGGAGTTCCAGATACGCTATATACTCGGATAATGTTTTAAAGTGCTGCATAATTACTTGTTCATTTCTTTAGCTGCCAATTGTAATTGTTTATGATAGCCATCTATTCTGGCATGAGCAGTACCATCTACCAGTAAAATAACCACTAACATGGCTATGGAGGTAATCATACTAGCTCTCCAAACCGGGGTGCTCACAAATAACAAAACTATGGCACAAGCTATGATTATGATGGGTATCGCCTTAAAGACAATAGTATCATATTCTTTTAAGGTAGCTTCGGCGCGTTCCAATTCTGATGCTACAAACGCCGGTGCATCTGTTTGGTAGGCTTTTTCAAATTGGGGAATTCTTGCTTTATTAGTAAAAAACAACCCAACACCAATGATTAAAAGTAAACTGCCCGCTACCAATGTAGGAATTATATACGCTCTGGCGATATCTGTTTTACCCAGTTGCCAAAACCCCAAGCTTGCCACTAAAAATGCCAGACCGAACAGCATGAAGAACGGTGTTGAAAATAGTTCTGCCTTTGCCCAATCTGTTGCCGCTTTTAATATATCCATATTTATTATTTAGGTCAATTACTAATTTACAAATTCCAAGTTACACTTGTTTCCTTTTCAGATAGCTCCCAGAGCTTGGTCATCACCATTTTATCTTTGGCATGTGGCTCTAGCTTGCACTCCCCTACAGGACCTACCCAGTAATTTCTTCCCGTTGGGCCGTAAAACGCCTCTTGGTCCAAATCTGGTTCTGTAGCACACATCAATTCTGGGTATGCCCCCTTTTCTGCAGATTGTACCATAGGTGTCAATTTCATGATTTGCCAAATGAACCTGGTCAACAAGCTTCCATTGGTTTTAATAAGCGATGTAGATGAAGCACCTGGGTGGCACGCATACGCTTTTACACTTGTTTTACCCGCCTTTTTCAATCTATCCTGTAATTCGTAAACCGTCATGATCTGCGCCAATTTACTTTGGCTATAAACTCCGTTTGGACTATAGTTCTTGTTCCAGTTCACATCATTGAACTGTATGGTCTTTATTCCTAAATTATACCCCATACTGCCCACGGTAACTATACGCCCCTTAGATTCCTCTATGCGCGGATATAACAATGCCTGCAATAAAAAATTACCATAGTGGTTTACACCTAACTGACTTTCAAAACCGTCTACGGTAAAGGTTTGTTTGGGAACTTGAGCAATAGCGGCATTACATAATAATGCATCTATTTGCGGTACGGTTCTTAGCACCTCATCTGCGGCTTTTTTCACGGATGCCAAAGATGCCAAGTCCATTTCTATATTGGTCACAGGTATGGCACTACCCAATTCTTCTTGTAAGGTTGCTATGGTATCTGCTGCCTTTTTGGGGTTACGGTTCAGCATCACCACTTTTGCGCCTTTAGATAGCAGTATTCTTGCCGCCTCAAAACCAGTACCACTGGTAGTACCCGTAATTAAGAATGTTTTGCCTTTAAGGCTTTTTATTCTAGCGGGTGTCCACCCTTGTTTGCCAAATTGTGTTGTACTCATTATATCTTATTTTTTTAATGTCTAAAAGAATAGGACAAAGGTATGTGCAAAGATCTCGTTAGGACTTACACACATTTTCGAATGTTGTGTACTTTTTGGTGGGGCTTAGTTTGATAGCGGGTTAATTAGAGTAATTTATTAATTGAAAACTATTTCTAAATAAAAACTTAGCTAACCATATTTTAACTACGCAATTTATTTCGTTTTTTCTAGGTAACATTTAATTGCGATGTCATTTTCGTGGAATTCTACCCAAAGGTACTTGATGTATTCTGGATCAATATTTTTTCCCTTACTAGATACTTAAATTTTTTATCCTTTTCAATTTCTGGTTTTCCAAGTAATTCAATCACTATATTTTTTTCAAGTCCAATTAACGTGTTACTTTCTATTAAGTTGGAAATCATATTCTCTCTTAATTCAGCCAATTGCCAATCTACTCCTTTTTTATTCCATTCAGTAGAGTCAAATTTACTTTCACTTTTACACGCTAGAAAGTAAGCCATTAATGAAATCAAAATTCCTATTTTTAAAGTGGTACCTATTTTCATAATTAGAACTACTATTAAACGTTTCATTTCCGTTTAAGTTCGTCAAGAGTAACACCATCTTTATTTTTCCATTTTGTCCAACCATTAGTAGAACGACCAAGAACAACTCCTCCCGAATTAGGTTGTGCTTTTTGTCTTTTTATTACTTCTATTGCAGGTTCTAATATTGCCACTTATTATGAGTATTTTTCTCTTAACCAACTTATGTAAATTATTGCAGGTGTTAATTTTTTAAAATTCACATTGGTAATTTTCCAAATGGCAAAAATTCCTGCCGAAGCCCAACCAACTGGTCCAGTTATTATTGAAATAGCCGAAGTTAAAGTAGTATAGGCTGCAAATGGTAATGTAACACCAATTATTCCGCTTATTGTACTCAATGTACTTGTAGCTAAAAGATAAACGCCAAATCCTGATAAATTAGCTGCGGTTAAAGCAGTTATAGCTCCACCAGTTTTCAGTAAAGTACCATTCTCCTTTTTCGCAATAGAAATAATTTCTTTTTCAAATTTTTCCTTTTGCTCTGGTGTCATTTTTGCTATAAAATTGTTAAAAACAATTAGGGTAATACTTCTTTCAAGTTTTTTATTAGAAACATTGAGATTTTCAATTTTAAGTTTATTAGCTACTTTTTCTAAAATCTCAGTATATGAGGTTTTTGATTCCATATAATCAATAATATTTTGACTATGCCAAATCAAATCCTTTAGCAAATCTTCAACATCATTTGTTTTAGACCTCAATATTTTTGCTAAAATATCTCGTTCCTCATCATTTGATTTTTGAAGAATCTCATATATTTTTCCCCAATTTTGTTTAGCTAATTTATATCTGCTCCAAGCATCTTCGTGTTCACCTAATATTGGATACTCGTTTTTTACAGCCTTTATAAAATGATTTTGTGAATCTGTAATTGGTTGTATCAATCCTAATTCAAGAGCTTTGTACCAATTTCCATTTTTTTCTAATAATTTAATATGATTTTCTCCAAAAAAATGATTCGGTACATCAATGATAAATTTATCTTGATTTAAATATGCAATATGCTTTTTCTTTTCTTTTTGAATGTCCATCATCTCATAATTGTCTGCCGAAAATGTTGATTTCAAATGCCATATAACGGTTAGTATATGCAAAGTAGGCGATTGCGGGCTTCAAAATTATCAAACCGTTACGATTTTGAAGCGGGCTACAACCCTTGAAATTACTACTGTTTCGCCTATTTTGTATATACATTGTTGGCGGTAGTTATTAGTTCATTTTTGCATATCTAATCAATAAATCTCCAAACTGTTTTGCTCCTAATTCAATTTGTGATTCCCAATTCTCATTATTAATTGGATTTTCAATTATGTTTCTACTATCCCAGTTTAGTTTGCTTATCTCTTCTGTTGTAGAATTTAAATGATTAGTAAAAAATACTGCTTCAACATTGTAATATTTTCCTTTTAGGATTTCAATCATTTTACTGATTTCATTAATACAGTTGTCATGTGAATGTGAAGAAAGAATGCAAATATCAGCATCTCTGAAATAGTCTGTGAAATAACGTTCGATAGATACATAATCACCCATTTTTTCTTGAATACTTCTATTGATTGTAAAAAGAGTATTTAGTTTTCTTGGACTTTCGGGATGTATTATTTGATGAATTAGATTAGTATTTAGTTTTGTGAATTTATCTACTCCACATAAATGCCAAATCAAGTATTTTTGAAATGTTGTCTTACCAGTCCTATCATCTCCAATCAAAATATAAGCCGTTTTCTTAATCATAATTTTTGTTTTTATTTTTTCTTAAATTTTTCAATCAAATTGTTTAGGTTTAATCCAACCCCAGCAATATTTGGTTTCAGTTCAAGGTTATCTATATCCCAAACTTTATCCCATAGATTTTCTTTTTCTCCTAAATTCTGTTTACGCTCCTTTTTTAGACTCCTTTTTATTTTGTCCAAAGCTTTTTTATACTCGGGGGTATAATTTGGTTTGTCTAAAAAATTTAAATCAAAGTTTTCCATTTTCTCAATAAATTGGAAAGGATTTTCTTCCATGAATTTTTTCACCATCTCCAAATGCAACCAAATTGATAAATTATGAAGTCTCGATTGATAACCTGTCAATTTTAAATCACCGTCCTCAATTACTAAATCACCATTTTTAATCTCCAAATCATTCTCACCCTGTTTATCTAAATCTTTAATCAAGTAATGAACATCCTTATAAAGAGTCTCAATAAAAAATTCATTTTCATGCCTTAACGGCTCCAATACTTTATCAATATATTCATCAATTGATTTTTTCTCAGTATTTCGGATTTCCTCAATCAAATCTAAATAATCAGTTCGTTTAAGCATATTTTACTTTTTTTGTAAATGGGATTCTCGTTTGGGCTAATTACCGCCAACAATGATATAAAGCAACAAGTTTCTTTATACCCAAATAAATTATATAGTAACATTCCAAAACGGCAGGGGGAAGTAGTGTTCTAGAACCGACTAGAAAGGTAGTATTTTTCTTCAATGTAGCATTACGGGTTACCGTAAAAGAGAGATATAAAGTACAAGGTACGAAGTGAGAGGTACAAAGTATTAAGTAAAAAGTAATATGTTAAAAGGAGTTAGGAGTTAGGAGAAAAAAATGGTATTAAGTATAATGCATTCGTAGAGGCTACTCAAAACTACATTCTGAATTTTCTGGTAACCATAAAACTTGGTCTTGAGTGAATTCTGACCTTAATTCTGCTGTAAAACCTATAAACTCACCCTCACAATTATAAGTAGAAGAAACATAATTGGCTAGTGGATTGCAATTCACGTTATAAAAAACATCATTGCCCAAATACTTGGCTGTTCTTATATACTCGTAATCATCAGTCAATGAATTTACCCAATCAGTAAGCCAAGAAAGTTCTTCTACTGGATTATCCACATTACAAGTTAGTGTATCATCATTACTACAAGAGCCAAAAACTGCTAAAGAGATTACACCACAAACTACCCAATTACGCAACCCATTTTTCATCCTTTTCAGAAATGGTTATACAGTAAAGATGCATTTAACATAAATGGTTGCTTTTACTGCTTATATCATAATTTCCTATTCACGGGCTACTACTCCTTTTCCGCCTGCTATGAGTCCGGTAATTTTTTCTTTTTCTATTTGCAATTGTACCGTGATGGTACTTGGTGATAGCGGCAACATGTAATTGCCTTGCTGTATTTGAAAGGTGGTTTTCTTTACTATAGCATTACAGATAACCATAAAAGAGAAAGGGTTACTTAAACTTTAATCTATTTAGCCAGCTACCCTAATGTCAGTTTCTAACCATTTTGTATTCAAGCCTTTTACCAATAACCACAATGGCAAAACTAATTGCACCAAACCAATAGGTAAAAGCATATTCATGCTTATACCTTCGCCCAAAATAGAAGCCAGTAATTCAATAAACATTAGCAAAACCGCTACTATACCAAAGCCTGAGATTATTCTTGGTAGTAGTTTCGTTTTAAAAAAAGCAACATATAAAACAAATACGGAGAAGCAAGAGGTCAACAGACTTAAATAGTGTGTCCACCAATGTTTTTGCGAATATATAGGTGCCATAGACTCCAACACACTTTTATTTACCTCAACATTAGTTACATATTCCTTGCTTAGTTCTAGCATAGCCACAACGCTGGTATTGTCAATACTAATAGCCACAAAGTCTAGGATACTAAAAGCAACATACAAAACAGCCAAAGTAGCGCTCTGCTTTTTAAGTACAGGAAATAACAATGCCGAAATAAGAATAGAGAACAAACCACTTACACAACCAAGCAATACCGAAATAATTAGCTTATTGGCATTAGGCGCTGCGGTTGTTAAAAAATCATCGGAAAATAAAATAGGGCCCTGAAAATATTGATATACCAAAATACCTATTACAAAAATGAGTAAAAATAAAAGTCCTATTCCCCTACCTATAGCTTTACTAGATTTCATGATGGTGATTATTTGATTGATTGATTATAAGACGTTTACAACTTACAATTGTTACAAAAATCAATGAGAAATAGGTGTCAGATTAGAAAATAGTATTAAGTACTAAATACAAAGTCTTAAGCAAAAAGTTAGTAGCTGTTTATATCTTAATTTCCAATACACGGGCTACTACTCCTTTTCCGCCTGCCATGAGTCCGGTAATTTTTTCATTTTCCACTTGTAATTGCACTTCAATTGCGCTAGGTGATGGCGGAGACATATACTTGCCTTGCTGAATGTTAAAAATGGTTTTCTTAATCTCTAAAACATCATACAAATAACTTGCCAACGGCCCTGCAGCCATACCCGTACCGGCTTCTTCTAAAATACCATAGCGTGGTGCAAACATTCTCGTAGTTACATCATTTTTTGGTGTAGTATCTGTAGTAAACACATAATACCCAATTAAATTAAGTTCATTGCTTATGGTGTGTATAACATCAAAATCTGGTTTTATCTGCTGTAAAGTGGCTTCATTTTTCACTCCTATCAATAAAAAAGAATTTCCGGTATTGACTACTTGAATTGGTGCGTTTGGCAGCAATTCTGCTTTTGTTAATCCTAATGAATTTAAAATGTCGTTTTCTCGTTCAACTGGGTTTACATATGTTGGTGCCAATTGCTCCATAAAAGCCAAATCTCCTTGTATTTCTATTTTTCTATTTCCGTCTATAGTTTCTTTTGATGATTTTTCACTTGTTAATAGCCCCAGTTGTTTTAAATATGAAAAAGCGGCAATGGTAGCGTGCCCACAATGCGCTATTTGTTTGGTTGGTGTGTAGAAATCTAGTTTAAAATCTGCCGTATTAGATTTTGAGATAAATGCGGTTTCTGAGAGTCCTACTTTTTTGGCAATCTCCAATTTATGCTCGTGAGAAAGGGAATCTGCATTCAAAACTACCCCTGCAGGGTTACCCCCATTGTCATTTTCGGTAAAGGCATTTAGTATTTGTACGGTTACTGCTTTTAACTTATCCATCTAATATATTTTAGGTTTGTAATAGATAGACGGTGGTATTTAGAAAAAGACGTAGCTAGATCTCATTATTATCAAAATCTAACAATTTACCTGTACCGTCTGTCTCAACATTGGGGCAGTCCAGCAATTGGTCTTTTAGAATTTCCCTTGCTTTTTGCACTCTAGATTTGGTGCCAGAATATGATATGTTTAAATGCTTTGACAGCTCTTTCTGAGAATAGTTTTGAAAAGTGGTCAATACAATAGCTTCTTTATGTTGCATGGATAACTCGCCTATTTTCTGATTAATGCAATTGGTCAATTTCGAATAATCAAAATCATCTCCTTGCTCCTCTGGCATATCAAAGTCAGAAATAACTACCTTAATTTTTGACTGCTTACGAAAATGGTCAATAATTGTATTTCTTGTTATTTGATACACCCACGCGGTCAATTTAGACGTGTGTTGCAATTGATGAATTTTTGATTGAATTTTTAAAAAGACTTCTTGGTGAATGTCTTTGGCCAATTGTTCATCTTTAATCTTGCCCAAAATGAAGTGATACAATTCTTCATTGAGGTCTATCCAAATGGTACTGATTTCATTTTTCATGCTGTTCTATTTACCTAAAATTGATCTTCATGTGCCATCAGCGCCCTCCAAATAGCAATAAAGTCTTGAACGCTTTCTTTATCTAAATCTGTATTGACCAATAACAGCTTACCGGTCTTTGTCTTTTCATTGAAGAACATATGGGTGACTACACTAGGGTCTCCGCCTGTATGCCCAATTTGCCCTTTTGATGACATGCCCATAAATACCCCCATATTGTATTCATCATTATATTCCCTATCGCTGCGGTCTTTATGATTCTCGTCTGTTAACTGCGGTATAAATAGCTCTTTATAGCTTTCTGCGGATAAAATTGTTCCGTTACCTGCATAACCTTTTATAATTTCAGTTAGGTATTTTGCCAAATCGTGCGCAGAGGTGATCAAGCCACCATCGGGATAATTGATTAATGTATAAAAAGCAAGTTCGGTATCGGCATCGGCGTATAATTTTGAATGTTTTGAAAAGTCTATCGTATTAAAAGACCATCCGGAACCATTCATATCCAAAAGAGCAAAAATATGCTTCTTGGTAAACTCTGGAAAAGATTCCCCTGTTGCCTGTTCTAACACATACGCTGCCAAACCTGCACCAATATTTGAGTAATTGAACATACCCCCAGGAGGATATTTGGAAAATGTTTTCTTTTTATACCACGTGCCATCTTTACTTAAAATAGCTTCAAGAAATTCTCCCAATGACATCATTTCTTCTGGACTTCGGAAATTGCCGTTTACTTTAGCATTTCCGTTTTCTGCTTCTTTAAGAATGTAACCTTTACCCTCATATTCAGCTGGGTCTTTTATCCCAGATGTATGACTAGCCAATTGCCGAATAGTAATAGGTGTATTTTCAAATTTAGAATGCACAACTTTAAAAGGTAGGTAGTCATTTATAGCATCATCTAAATTTAGTTTTCCTAATTCTTGTGCTTTTAACAAAGCCACACCAATGAAAGTTTTAGATATCGACCCTATATTCTGTAGGGTGTTTTCTGTATACTTTTTATTTGCTTTTTTGTCGGCAAAGCCAAATCCGTCTTCATAGAGCGTGCCATCTTCATTGACTATGGCCACCGAAAAACCAACTAAATTTCCGTTAGCTGAAATTTGCTGTAATTCACTGGTGAGTTTTTTGGAAATGGAATCATTTGTTTGCGCATGTGTTGTGCAAACAAACAAGGTAGCCAGTATAAATTGACCAATTTTTTTTAAGATCATGATTGTAATTGATTGATGAATAATTAGTTGCAAGTTAGGTATTTAGTGGTAATAAGTACGAGGTACAATTTGTTAAGAACAAAGTATTAAGTATTAAGTTCCATATATGGGCTCTTATGTTTTTCTGTTCGTAATTTTATCCTCTGTGAATTGCTTTACTAGCTACTAGGTTTTTAATACCTTGGTCTTTCCAAAAAAATCTATTAGCATATAAATATAGTATCATGACTAAGCTTCTTTTTACCCTTTTTATATTTTTTGCGCTTTCTTCTGGGATTGCCCAAAACAGCTTTCAAGATGTATTTTCAAACACCACAAGACCATCAAAAGACAACATACGTATTGAATTTCAAGACGCAAGAAATAACAAAACCTTTTTGCCTATTTCTGTACTAAAAGGAAAGAACGAAGGACCTGTTTTTACCATTGTAGCCGGTGTACACGGGCTTGAATATCCGCCTATTGTTGGCGTACAAGAGCTGTTAAGCGAAATTGATGTTGACAAATTGAACGGTACCGTGATTATTATACCTATTGCAAATACCAGTTCGTTTTTTTCGAGAACCTCTATTGTAAATCCGCATGATCAAGTAAATTTAAATGGTGCCTTCCCTGGAAAATCTACGGGTAGCGTTACTCAAAAAATAGCAGATTTTATTACTACAGCCATAATACCTGTGAGCGATGTTTTTATAGATATACATGGTGGTGGCGTCAACGAAGATTTGATTCCGTTTGCGCTTTTCTACGATAACCCTAATTATCCAGAACAAACCAAAAAAGCCAGGGAACTGACTGAGAACAGTGGATTTGAATATATAGTTTCATATCCGTTCTCTTTAAGGGACGATGAACCTGCAAAATATGTCTTTAAACAAGCCTCGCAAGATGGTAAAATAGCTTTGAGCTTTGAAAGTGGCAAATTGGGCAATGTACAGGAAGATGCGGTTAGCTTAATAAAAAATGGAGTCTATAATATGCTTGACGGTATGGATATGTATGATAATGGAACCGGACCACACGCCAACCTTATTCAGCTCAACAACCAAACCTATTTAAGCGCTACGGAAGCGGGACTTTTTTATAGCGACCTTAACGCTGGAGATACCGTTAAAGAAGGTGATGTTGTAGGTTACATCACCAATGAATTTGGTGAAAAACTTAAGGAGTACAAAGCACCTACATCGGGCATTATATTGTACAAAATATCTACTCCGCCCGTTAATATTGATGATACTTTAATGTGTATTAGTAAGCGTTTGTAGGAGTTCTGCAGTAGGCTAATATCAGTAATGTGTGCTGAACAATAATACTATTACTTGATTAGCTACAAATTAAGGTATGTAAACGGTGTATTGCAGAAAAAGAATAAATGACTTTGGGTTCGTTTACAGCTATTTACTCTAATTAGATGGTTAGAATGCTAACATCGGAATCATTTCTTTCACAGTAGGCCTGACAACATATTGTGCATAAGATTACTGAAAAATATAATTTTTTCATGCTGCTTAATCATTTATTGGAGTACAAATCTCAATTAGAAATCCATTATTATCTCGTAAGTATCCTACTTTTTGCCCCCATGGTTTTTCTTTAATAGGTTCATAAACAATTGCCCCCGCATTAATAGCTTTCTGAAAGTCAACCTCAATAGTTTCTGTTGTAAAAGCAAACTCTACACCAAAGGGTTTTTCAGTAGTACAAACTTTTTTAAAACCCTTCTTAAAATTAGAATTTCCAAGCTTAATTGAAGCAAAAGAAATGGTTGTTTCTCCGGTAATTAACTCCCCGTAATCTTGTTCTGGAGTGATGAATTTTTGAGCAAACCCAAAAGCTTTCTCATAAAACAATACCGTCTCCTTTACATTTTCAACATAAACGATTGTGTACGCATACTTCATAGTGGTAATGTGTATTAGCCACAATTTAACCAATTATAACTTAAAAAGGTCAGTAATAAACTATTCAGTAGAAGTGCAGAAAGTGATGACTTGTTCCTCTATATTATTTTCATAGATAGTTTAACTCAGTTTTTATGCTTTAATTTGCCACCTATTTTAACCTACGTTTAGTACGATTTAATACTTTTTATAAAATGAAAAAATTCAGCTCACTAGTTTTTATTATGCTCTGTACTTCGGTGCTATTTTCGCAAAAACTGAAAATAACCGAAGGTTCTTTTAAAAATTTAAAAAGCATTAAAGAATATTCGTTAGTATTTGATTACGAGAATGTAGAAATTCCAAAGTTTGATTCTGAAGAAGATTTTCTTAAAGAAAAAATGGAGAAGAGAGATGATAAGGAAGAAGAATCTGGCGAAGCATTTAGAAAATCTTGGTTTGCAGATAGAGAGAATAAATACGAACCAAAATTTATTGAGTCTTTTAATAAAAGATTTGATGATGAAGCTGTTAAGGTAAGTAAAGAAGCCGCCGAATATACTTTACATATAAAAACTACTTTAATGTATGCTGGTTATAATGTTGGTGTTTGGAGACAAAACTCAAAAATTGAGGCCATACTAACCGTCTACAGTACTAATAATCCTACCGATATTTTGTTTTCAGGTGAATATACAAAAGTTGAAGGCTTAGGTGCAATGGGCTATGATTTTAACTCAGGGTATCGTATTTCTGAGGCTTATGCTAAACTTGCTAAAGAGTTTGCAAAAGACCTAAGTAAAAAGGCACTTAAATAATTTTTGCATTACCTATTTTCCTCCATATCTATTATATGGGCAACGGTCTTTATTAGCCTATAGTGGTTTTTTACAAAAGGGTTCGTTTCATCCCAAACATACCCCGCTAAAACAGCACATATTTGTCTTTTAATTTCAGGGTTTTCTGGTTTATGAAAAAATAACTTTTGAAGGTTTCCTGTATACCACTCCTTTACATAGGTTGCAAAAACATTTACCCCTTTTTTAATATAACCACTGTACTCTTCTTCCCAATTAACTACTTCGTTTTGCAGTTCTTTGCTAATTAATTTCGCAGCAACCAATGAAGATTCCATTGCAAAGGTTACACCAGAGGAAAATACCGGGTCTAAAAATTCGGCACTATTTCCTGTTAGCACATAGCCTTTTCCGTAAAGCTGTTTTACAGATTTTGAATAGTTTTTTATTTCAACCGGCGGAAAAATAAATTTCAATCCAAAGAACCTATCAGAATAGTAATTAGAGAGCTTCAACATCTCATTCAATTTTTCTGTTGAAGTACCATTAAACGATTCTAAAAACTCCGTAGTACCTACAAAACCTATACTTGTTTTACCGTTTGAAAAAGGAATAACCCAAAACCAAGTTCGGGTATCAATAACATCAAAAGTTATTCTTGTTCCTTCCCATCCTTCTGGGCGGTTACTATCTACAACATGGGCAAATATGGATGACTGATCTTGAAGTTCCGATTTTTTCTCTAAATCTAAAAGTTTTGGCAACACCCTACCATACCCACTAGAATCTATAATATACTTAGCCGTGATTGAATTAAAATTTCCTGATTTGTCTTTTAAGGTAGTTACCGATATGCCATGTTCATCAAAAACAACATTTGTTACTTCTTCTTCAAAAGCAATATCTACCCCTTGTTTTTTTAGTTCATTGGTTATTGTAAAATCGAAATCTGCTCTGGGTACCTGCCATGTCCAATCCCACCCTTTGGTATGTTTATCACTAAAATCAAAATTGCAAACATTATCCCCTTTTAAGAATCTGGCTCCAGCTTTAATCTCAAATCCTTCAGCTTTTAAGCATTCTAAAAGTCCAACTTCATCTAAATGATCCATACATCTAGGCAGCAAGCTTTCGCCAATAACAAAGCGCGGGAACATTGATTTTTCAACCACCTTTACCGTAAATCCTTTTTTATGTAAATACGCTGCTGCCACACAACCCGCCGGTCCTGCTCCTATTATTAATACATCAACTTTGTTCATCACCCGTTCTCTAGATAGTTTTAAATGATTTATTATTATAAATTTGTAAATCGTGATAACCTCAATTTCGGTTACTAAACTACTAATCTTATTAAATACTACTCGCTTTTTAGATGCTAAAACTCGCTGGAACTTTAAGTGTTAATGATTTTTACAAAGTCATTTTTGAAAACACTCCCATTGAAATAGATAAAACCGTTATACAAACTATAGAAAACAGCTTTAACTTTTTAACTGAATTCTCTACTAATAAAATTATATATGGTGTAAATACTGGTTTTGGACCAATGGCACAATATAAAATAGCAGATGAAGACCGTATAAGCCTACAATATAACTTAATTAGGAGCCATGCTTCTGGTACAGGCAAACCAATTTCACCCATGTATGTAAAAGCAGCAATGCTAGCAAGGTTAAACACCTTGTCTTTGGGGAATTCTGGGGTACATATATCGGTTATTGAACTTATGACCCAACTAATAAACCGTAACATTACGCCATTAATTTATGAACATGGTGGCGTAGGTGCCAGTGGAGATTTAGTACAATTAGCGCATTTAGCGTTGGTATTAATTGGTGAAGGAGAGGTCTTTTATAAAGGTGAATTAAAACCTACCAAAGAGGTTTTCGAAATTGAGAACCTAAGCCCAATTACAGTAGCCATTAGAGAGGGTTTGGCCTTAATGAATGGTACTTCGGTAATGACAGGTATAGGTATTGTAAATACTATAAATGCTAGACGATTATTAAATTGGTCTATTTCTTGTTCTGCTGCAATAAATGAAATAGTTGAGGCTTACGACGATCATTTATCTTTTGAACTGAACCAAGTTAAAAAACATAAAGGACAGCGTGAAATTGCTAAGCAAATGAGAGCTCATTTAAGTGATAGCAAACAAACAAGAAAGCGTGAAGAATTTTTATATCAGCAAAATGTTGATGTAGAAATATTTGAAGAAAAGGTGCAAGAATATTACTCCTTAAGATGTGTCCCCCAAATTCTTGGTCCTGTGTTAGACACCTTAAATTCTATTGAAGAAATCTTAATTGAGGAGGTTAACTCTGCTAATGACAACCCTATTGTTGATGTAAAAAATCAGCACGTTTATCATGGTGGAAATTTTCATGGGGATTATGTGTCTTTAGAAATGGACAAGCTAAAATTGGTCGTCACTAAAACAAGTATGCTAGCAGAGCGCCAATTGAATTACTTACTTAATCCCAACCTAAATAAAAAGCTGCCTGCTTTTGTTAACCTTGGCAAACTAGGTTTAAACTTTGGTATGCAAGGAGTACAATTTACAGCAACCTCAACAACGGCAGAAAACCAAATGCTTTCTAACCCAATGTATGTTCATAGCATACCAAACAACAACGACAACCAAGACATCGTAAGCATGGGAACTAACGCCGCCTTGATCACTAAAAAAGTTATTGAGAATGCATTTGAAGTTGTCGCAATTGAGTTAATCACCATAATACAGGCAATAGAACACCTAAAAGTGCATGATAAGGTCTCTTCTAAAACCAAAAAAATGTACAATGAGATAAGAAATTTAGTTCCTATATTTACCAATGACGTTGTCATGTACCCTTATGTAAACAAGGTAAAAGAGTATCTAATAACTAATAATTTAGAGTAATGAAAACAGTATACATATTTCTACTATTCCTATTTCAAAACCTATTTAGCGCTTATTCTCAAGAATTGGCTCTAGCGCGTGAAAACGATTTATTTGGGTATATTAATAAACAAGGGGAATTTGTGATTAAGCCACAATACTCAAAAGCCTCAGATTTTTCCGGTAAATATGCCGCAGTTCTTGAAGGTGAAAAATGGGGCGTTATCAATACCAGTGGAGAATGGGTATTAAAACCAGAATATGATAGAATTAAAGACTTTAACTCTGGCTATGTTCTAGTACTTAAAAATGACCAGTGGAATTATATAAATGCGGCTGGTGAAGTACTAGATACCCCCGTAAAGGAAAAATATTATGACTTTGATAATGGTGTTGCCTTTTATAGAGTTGAAGATAAGATTGGTCTTTTAGGGACTGACGGAAAATTAGTTCTAGAACCTACCTACGATATTATTAAACCTTTTGTTGATGGATATGCCAGAGTAAGAAATGGTGATAATTGGGGAATGATACATAAAAGTGGTTCCGTATTTATTCCTTTAGAGTATACGGAATTAGGGGACTATAGTAAAAATGGTATTTGGGCAAGAAAAGGGGATTCTTTTGGTGTAATAGACAACAATACATTTAAAATTATTACTGCTGTAGATAAAATTTGGGATTTTAGCGAGGACTCTAAATTAACTTATGCACGTAGTCAAGATAAACTAGGGTTTATTAATAAGCAAGGAGAATGGGTTATTAAACCAACTTTTACTAAGGTAAGGGCTTTTAATAATGGTTTGGCTCCCGTATATGAAAACAAACTTTGGGGGTATATTGACGAAAAAGGAGTTCTTGTAATTGACTATAGTTTTAGAGATGCAGAAACATTTTCTAAAAGTGGATTAGCGCCTATTAAAACAAAAAAATTATGGGGATTTATTGATAAAACAGGGAAAATTGTAATCCCCGAAGAATTCCAAATTACAGCTGGCGGATTATCTTTATTTGAAAAAGACAACATTAAAGGATTTGAAAACGGCTTAGCTCGTGTTAAAAAAGATAAAACTTGGGGGTTTATAGATAAAGAAGGTAAACCAATAGGAGGGAAATGGTTTCAAAATGTTGAGCTATTTAAAAATACATTAGAATAAGTCCTTACTTGATGAAAGAACAAATTGAATTAAAAAAATGTGCCCTAGTAACAGGTGGCTCTAGAGGAATAGGCAAAACTATTTGTATTCAACTTGCTATAGATACCGATTACCATATACTAGTTAATTACAATAGTAACAAAGAAGCAGCTTTAGAAACATTAAAATCTATACTAGATGTTGGTGGCTCTGGAGAGTTAATACAATTTAATGTCGTTGACAATGCCCTTGTAAAATCTACTTTAGATAACTGGCATGAGCAAAATAAAAATGCCATTATAGAAGTCATTGTAAACAATGCGGGCATCACCAAAGATGGTTTGTTCATGTGGATGAAACCAGAAGATTGGAACGATGTAATAAATACAAGTCTAAATGGTTTCTTTAATGTCACCAACCACTTGATACAGAAATTACTAGTGCAAAAGTATGGTAGAATTATAAACATTGTTTCTTTATCTGGTTTAAAAGGAACTCCTGGTCAAACAAATTATTCTGCTGCTAAAGGTGCTGTAATTGCGGCTACCAAAGCATTAGCACAAGAAATAGCTAAACGGAATATTACCGTAAATGCTGTTGCTCCTGGCTTTATTAAAACAGATATGACCAGTGACTTAGATGAAAAAGAATTGAAAAAATTAGTGCCTGCAAATCGTTTTGGTGACCCAGAAGAAGTTGCACATTTGGTTTCTTTCTTAGCATCTAAAAAAGCCTCGTACATTACAGGGGAAGTAATTAATATAAATGGAGGTCTTTACTCTTAAAAAAATTACTAAATGAAAAGAGTTGTAATAACAGGAATGGGCATTTACTCATGTATAGGTGAAAATTTAGATGAAGTAAAAAATTCGCTATATAATGGTACCTCTGGTATTGTATATGACGAAAAAAGAAAGCCCTTTGGGTACCGGTCTTGTTTAACGGGAATGGTAAGAGAACCTGACCTAAAAAATGTTCTTACTAGAAGACAACGTATTAGTTTAGGTGAAGAAGGGGCTTATGCTTTTATGGCTACCAATGAAGCTTTAGCTAACGCCAAGATTACACAAGAATTTTTAGATGCTAACGAAGTAGGTATAATTTACGGTAACGATAGTACGGCAAAATCGGTAATTGAAGCTGTAGATATCATAAGGGAAAAAAAGGACACCACTTTGGTAGGTTCGGGCTCTATTTTTAAAGGGATGAATTCTACAATTACTATGAATCTTTCTACAATTTTTAAATTAAAAGGAGTAAACTTTACTATTAGCGCCGCATGTGCAAGTGGTTCCCATGCTATTGGTATGGCGTATCAACTTATAAAAAGCGACCTTCAAGATTGTATAATTTGTGGCGGGGCACAAGAAATTAACGAATTAGCCATGGGTAGTTTTGATGGCCTAGGCGTATTCTCAGCATTCGAAGACCAACCAGAAAAAGCATCGAAACCATTTGATAAAAATAGAGATGGCCTTATTCCTAGCGGTGGTGGTGCTACTCTTGTATTAGAAAGCTATGAATCTGCCATTAAACGTGGAGCACCTATTTTAGGAGAAATAATTGGATATGGGTTTTCATCTAATGGCGAACACATTTCTACACCAAACGTGGAAGGCCCTGCTCGTGCTATGAAAAAAGCTATTAAACAGGCAAAAATTCCTGTTAGTAGTATAGACTATGTAAATGCACATGCCACTTCTACACCAGTTGGGGATTCTAACGAAGCTAAAGCAATTTCTGAGGTTTTCGGCGATCACAAACCATATGTAAGTTCAACAAAATCTATGACCGGCCATGAATGTTGGATGGCTGGAGCTAGTGAAGTCATCTATTCCATGCTAATGATGCAACATTCTTTTATTGCTCCTAACATAAATTTAGAAACTCCAGATGAAGATGCTGCCAAATTAAACCTTGTTAATAAAACTTTAAACAAAAAAACTGACGTATTTTTGTCGAACTCATTTGGTTTTGGAGGAACCAATTCAGCATTAATAATAAAAAAACTAGAGGCCTAATATGAACAAAGAGGTTATTATTGAAAAAATAAACAACTTTCTTATAGAAGAATTTGAAGTTGACGAAAATGATATTCTACCAGAAGCTAATTTAAAAGAAACACTAGAACTAGATAGTTTAGATTTTGTTGATTTGGTAGTTGCTATAGAATCAAATTTTGGTGTAAAATTAGTAGGTGAAGATTTTGTAAATGTAGTTACCCTTCAAAACTTTTACGACCTTATTGAATCTAAACTAAGTTAACGAACATAACCAAAACTAAATGGCTACTGAATGGAAAGGAAAGTCCAGGGGCACAGTTTTAGGATATAAAATATTTGTTTTTTGCATTAAAAAACTTGGGCTGCACACAGCTTATTTTGTGCTTGCCTTTGTTGCTTTTTATTTTTGCTTTTTTGCCAAGAACAGCACAAAGTCTATTTATACCTATTTTAATAGAAGACGAAAATACACCAAGCTTAAAAGTATTATAAGCGTTTACAAAAGCTACTTCGTATTTGGACAAACCATTATAGACAAGATTGCCATTTCTTCTGGGTTAAGAGACAAGTTTACCTATCATTTTGATGGCATTGAACAACTTAACACTATTCTTAAAGCAAAAAATGGCGGAATTTTAATAAGTGCTCATATTGGTAATTTTGAAATTGCCGAGTATTTTTTAAATGAATTAGAAGAAAGCGTCACTATAAGTTTACTAACAACGGATAGTGAGCATAACGACATTAAGAATTATCTAGAAAGTGTAACGAATAAATCAAATATTAAATTCATTTTAATAAAAGAGGATTTATCGCACATATTTGAAATAAACGCTGCCCTTTCCAGAAACGAAATTATTTGTATTACTGGTGACCGGTATACAGAAAAAACAAAATCATTATCGCATAATTTACTGGGTAAAGAAGCTACTTTTCCCGCAGGTCCATTCATATTAGGATCCCGATTAAAAGTGCCTGTGATTTTTGTTTACGTAATGAAAGAAACAACCAAACATTATCACCTTTATGCAAGAACTGCTGATGTCATTTACAGAGATGCTACTGGTTTATTAAAATCATATAAGGATAGTTTGGAGTGGATTCTAGAAAAATACCCGCTACAATGGTTTAATTATTACGATTTTTGGAACGATTTAAAAGATTAGAAGAATCATGAATTTACTCAAGGAACCCATAAAAGACCAAGAAGTAATTCTAAAATTAATTCCGCAACGAGCACCAATAGTCATGGTAGACTCGTTGCTTTATTTTGATAAAAACAAAGTAAAATCTGGATTAACAATTACAGCAAATAATTTATTTGTTGACCAAGAAACACTTACAGAACCTGGGCTAATAGAGCATATGGCACAAACTGTGGCGCTTTATACTGGTTATCATTTTTACATAAAAAACATTCCTGCACCTGAAGGTTATATTGGGGCAATTAAAAATGTAAACATTATACAGCTTCCTAAAGTAAACAACACCTTAGAAACTGAAGTGAAAATTTTACAAGAGGTTATGGGAGTTACTTTAGTGGAAGGCACAACATATTTAAATGGAGAGGCTATAATGACGGCGCAAATGAAAACTGTTCTTAAAAAAGACACGTCTAATGAAATTGAATAAAAAGGATAACACAAAAGAAACAACATTAATGGTTAGGCACAACATTAGAGTTCGTTTTAGCGAAACTGATGCCCTAGGTATTGTTTGGCATGGTAATTATCTTCATTATTTTGAAGAAGGCAGAGAGGCTTTTGGAAGGGAACATGGTATTTCTTATCTCAGCACAAAAGCAGAAGGGTATGTAACGCCGATTATAAAATCGAGCTGTGAGCATAAACTACCGTTACAATATGGTGATATTGCTACTGTTGAAACTACGTTTATCAACACCCCTGCCGCAAAAATTATTTTTAGATATAAAATTTTAAACGCCGATGCAAAAATCGTCTGCACAGGAGAAACTATTCAGGTTTTTGTTGATGACAATAATGATTTAACCCTTAATTACCCAGCTTTTTTTAAAGCTTGGAAGGATAGTAAAAACCTATTATAGCAACCAATGAAAGAAGTTTTTATAACGGCAAATAACATCATTTCTCCGCTTGGCTTTACCTCAGCGACAACTATTAAAGAAGTTGCCAAAGAAAAGTCTGGCATAGCCTTGCATAAAAACCTTTCGACAACACCTTTTTACGCCTCTATAATTAATACTGAAAAGTTAGACGATGCTTTCAGCAACATTTCAGATAAACACACGTATACCAGATTAGAAAAAATGATGCTCTTGTCCTTACAAGATACCATTGAAAAATCGAATTTTAGTATCACAAAAAGAACCGCTTTAATCATTGCTACTACAAAGGGCAATATTGATGTATTGCAGAATAATTTTAAGCCAGAACGTGCTTATTTATCTGTATTAGGAGAAGCTGTTAAAGCTTTCTTTGGCTTTCATAACGACCCTATTATCATTTCAAATGCTTGTGTTTCGGGGATTCTAGCGGTTTCTGTAGCAAAACGTTTTATACAAAATGATTTTTACGATAATGCTTTTGTTGTAGGCGGGGATATTGTTTCAGAATTTACCCTTTCTGGTTTTCATTCTTTTCAAGCTATAAGTAAAAACCCATGTAAGCCATTTTCTAAATTTAGAGACGGTATCACTATTGGTGAGGCTGCTGCCTCTGTAGCCATAAGCAAACAAAAAACGAAAGAAGAAAATATACAAATTATTGGTGATGGATCATGTAATGATGCCAATCATATTTCAGGGCCTTCTAGAACAGGTGAAGGTTTGTATTTAAGTATACTTTCTGCACTAAAAGAAGCAAACATTTCCCCTACGAATATTGACTATATTTCTGCCCATGGTACGGCAACAGTATTCAATGACGAAATGGAGGCAATTGCTTTTAATAGAGCAGCATTAGAAAATGTTCCTTTAAATAGTTTAAAAGGCTATTTTGGGCACACTTTAGGTGCTTCGGGGCTATTAGAAGCAATAGTTGGTATCCATTCTATGCAAAACAATATGCTTTATAAGTCTTTGGGAATAGATGAAATAGGCGTATCCCAGCCATTAAAAATTATTCAAAACACGGAGAACACCAAAGTAAATTCATTTTTAAAAACTGCATCTGGTTTTGGCGGTTGTAATACCGCAGTAATTTTTAAAAAACTTGGTAATGTATAAGAAACTCTATATAAATGGCTATTGTCATATAAAAAACAATTCCATTTCTTTAAATGGGAATAAAATTACAAGTGAAGACAAAGAATTATCATTTTCTAAATTTGCCAAGCTTATATATCAACACAAAGAATTGGCCTATCCTAAATTTTTTAAAATGGATAACTTGTGTAAACTTGCATTTTTAGCCACGGAAATTCTTTTAGAAAACCATTCTATAGATACTAATTTAAAGAAAGATATGGCTATTGTTCTTTCTAACAGAGCTGCAAGTTTAGATACAGATAGAAAGCATCAAACCAGTATTAGCGATAAAGACAGTTATTACCCTAGTCCGGCTGTATTTGTCTATACATTACCCAATATAGCCATTGGTGAAATTAGCATACGACACCAAATTAAAGGGGAAAATGTCTTTTTTGTTTCAAACACATTTAACGACACTCTTATTCATCAATATGCAACTAGCTTACTTAGGAATGGTAAAAGCAGCAACATACTATGTGGTTGGGTAGATTTTGACCATGAAAATTATAATGCATTTATGTATCTTTTGTCAGAAAACGGACCTATTGAATATTCATCAGAATTTATTAAAAAAACTTATTTAGAAAATTAATGGAAGCTTTAAAAAAAGAACTTAAAGAAAATATAATTGAGCAATTGAATTTAGAGGATTTTAACGTTGACGATATTGCTGATGATGATGCATTATTTGGCGATGGTTTAGGTTTAGATTCAATAGACGCTTTAGAGCTAATTGTAATGCTTGACAAAGACTACGGGATAAAACTTACAGACCCTGCCGAAGGTAAAACTGTGTTTGTTTCTATTGAAGTTTTAGCGGCCTATATTACAAAACATCGCAGTAAATAATATGACGCATAACCGTGTTGCAATAACAGGAATGGGCATTTTATCTTCTATTGGTTTTACTATAGAGGATAACTTATACGCACTTTTAAATCAAAAAAAAGGTATTGCCCCTATTGTTAATATTAAAACAAGACACGCTAATGAAATAAAGGTTGGTGAAATTTTAGATACCAATGAACAGTTGGCTAAAAAACTAAACTTACCTAAAGGGCATAATTATTCTAGAACTGCGCTATTAGGGTGTATTGCAGCAAAGCAAGCTGTTGAACACGCACAAATTGGTGATGACCTTGTGGATACAAGAACAGGATTAATTTCTTCAACTAGTGTTGGCGGAATGGACATGACCGAAAAACATTTTAAACAGTACAACTCAAATGCTGAAAGCAACAAATTTATTGAGAGTCATAATGCGGCCGATAGCACTGAAAAAATAGCCCAGTATTTAGGTATAACGGACTTTACAACTACCATAAGTACGGCTTGTTCATCTGCTGCTAATGCTATTATGTTGGGTGCACGTTTAATAAAATCTGGTCAATTAGACCGGGTTATTGTTGGTGGTACAGATAGTTTAGCGAAGTTTACTATAAACGGATTTAAATCTTTAATGATTTTGTCCGACACCGATTGTACTCCGTTTGACGCAGACCGAAAAGGATTAAACCTTGGCGAGGCTGCTGCTTATTTAGTCTTAGAATCTGATGACATCGTAAAAGAAAAAAACAAAAATGTTTTAGCCTATTTAGCTGGTTATGGCAATGCTAATGATGCCTTTCACCAAACGGCATCATCTGAAAATGGCGAAGGTGCATTTTTAGCCATGAAAAAAGCATTGCAAGTTGCTGACTTACAACCAGAGCAAATTAATTATATAAATGCTCACGGTACGGCTACACCCAATAACGACTTATCTGAAGGCCGAGCTATTAAACGGATTTTTGGAGATATAATTCCTGATTTTAGCTCCACTAAAGCTTTTACCGGCCATACTTTGGCAGCCGCAGGTGCTATAGAAGCAGTATATGCTGTATTAGCACTTCAAAACAATGTTATTTTTCCTAATTTAAATTTCAATACCGTAATGCCAGAGTTAGGAATGGTGCCTGTTACTAAAGTCATTACTAAAAATTTAGACTACGTACTATCAAATTCTTTTGGCTTTGGTGGAAATTGTTCCTCATTAATTTTTTCTAAAAGCCAATGAAACCTTGTTATATAAATAGTGCCGTTTCTATCTCAGCTCAAGACACTTCTTCTTTCCTAGAAACAATGCACGTTCTTGAAAATGGAATGGCGCTTGCAAAACATCCAAATTATAAAGATTTTATAAGCCCTATAGCTAGTAGGCGTATGGCAACAGGTGTAAAAATGGGAATTGCAGCTGCTATAACCGCCTTAAAAGAAGCTAATATAACTATGCCCGATGCAATTATTACGGGCACAGGCATTGGGTGCATAGAAGATTCTGAAAAATTTTTAAATGCTATAACCGATAATGATGAACAGTTTTTAACCCCTACATCATTTATACAATCTACCCATAATACTGTTGGTGCTCAAATTGCTTTAACCTTAGAATGTAAAGGATATAATGTTACTTATGTACATGGCGCAGTTTCATTTGAATCTGCAGTTATTGATGGGCAATTAATGCTACACGAAAATGAAGCATCAACTATACTCTTAGGCGGTATAGATGAATTAGGGAAACAACTTATTCATGATAGTATACTAATCGAAACCTCTAAAGAAAACTCCATTACTACGCCTTTTGGTGAAGGAGCACATTTTTTTACCTTATCAGCTAAGCAAGGGAAAAACAGTTTTTGCCTTTTAAAAGGTCTCAACATATTTAATACTGTAACTACAGAAACTATTGAGTTAAAAGTTCAAGAATTTTTAAAATCGCACAATTTATTGCCCGAAAATGTAGATGCTGTTATTCTAGGTTTAAATGGCGATGCCTTTGATAGCTTATATAAACCGTTACAAAGTTCATTATTTAAGTCAACTCCACAAGTACATTACAAACATCTTAGTGGTGAGTTTTTTACCGCATCGGGTTTTGGGTTTTGGATGGCTTCCAATATTATTAAGCATCAGCAAATTCCTAAAATTGCTAGCCTTAATGGTAAAACAAAATCGAATTATAAAACCGTATTACTTTATAACCAATTTAAAGGACAGCAACATAGTTTAACTTTATTGACATCATGCTAAACTTTAAACATATAAATACGATAGCATTTGGCTTGCTTCTACTATTGTTGACCATGAGTATCTTTACGTCAATATCTATTATCGTATTTATTATTCTTTTCCTTGTTTGGCTAACTATTACAACTATTGGCAGCTTCAACATTTCTTGCAATTACCATTTACAGGCATTAAACTCAATTAATGGCCATCAAAAAAAACAAGTAGCCATTACTTTTGATGATGGCCCACACCACCAATTTACACCACAAATTATAGCCCTTCTTAAATCTTATAATGCTAATGCAACTTTCTTTTGTATTGGTAAGAACATTGAAAACCACCCAGAGCTTATTAAAAATATGATTAGCGAAGGACATACCATTGGTAATCACACTTATAATCATTCTCCTTATTTCGATTTCTACTCTAGAAAAAAAGTTGCTGTAGAAATTAATAGAACAAACCAATTGGTTGAGTCTATAATTGGCAAAAAGATGAATTTATTTAGGCCACCTTATGGCGTTACTAATCCAGCAATTAAAAAAGCCATAAAACAAACAGGTCACCATGTTATTGGTTGGAACATAAGGTCTCTGGATACGGTTAAAAAAAACTCCCAAAGCATCCTTAATAGAATTACTAAAAATATAGCCCCCGGCTCTATAATATTATTACATGACTCAAAAGAAATTACAGTTGACGTATTGGAACAGTTGTTGTTGTATTTACAGAAAAATGATTACCAAACGGTAACTATAAATACCTTATTTAATATTAAAGCATATGCATAATATTTACATACTACTATTGCTCTTCTTTGGCAGCCAAAATTTACTGTGTCAAGAAACGCTTACTGCCAATGAAATTGTCGCCTTTAAAAAAGGTGTTCAACAATTAGATAAGGAAACTAAAACTATTGTTAGCGACTTTGTACAATACAAGCATTTAAGTTTTCTTAATAATGATGTTGAAACCATTGGTAAACTTGCTTTTAAAGCCCCAAACTTAATTAAATGGGAATATACGGCACCATATACCTACAGTGTTATATTTAAGAATGATAATTTATTTATTGACGATGCTGGCGATAAAAGTAAAATAGATATATCTACCAATAAAATGTTTAAAAGTCTAAATGACATTATTGCCAACAGTATAAAAGGTAATATGTTTGAAGATCAAAATTTTGATATTTTATACTTTAAACTACAAGACTATTATCTGGTAAAATTTGTGCCAAAAGACAAAAGTATGCATCGTTTTATCTCTCAAATTGAACTAAAATTTACTATTAAAACGAATGATGTTTCTGAAGTAAAAATGTTAGAGCCTTCTGGCGATTACACCAAAATAGTTTTCAAAAATAAAATTCGTAACTCAATTGTAAAGGATGAGGTTTTTTCTAATTAGTGCACTTTTTGTAGTATTAATTTCCTCTTGCGCTGCACCCACAGTGAAAGGGCTTCCTGAGATAGAAACAGCCGCTACGGAGTTTATTAATCCCTACTTTTCTAACATAGACCAAGATTACGTTTATAAAGCTAAAATAAATGCTTACGGGTCAACTTTAGGGGGAGTTCTTATTATTAAAAAATTGAATTTATCTACCCACCGTTTCGTATTTGTAACAACATTTGGAAATAAAATTTTTGATTTAGAAATAAGTGATTACTCAATAAAAACCCATTACATAATAGATGAGTTAGATAGAGGTTTGGTTCTAAAAATGTTACATAGAGACTTTGAAATATTAACAAAAGAACATATAAAAATTACTAAAAGTTTTAAGAGGGCAAATGAGGACATCATACATCAATCTAAAACAAAAAAAGGGAATAATCATTATATAACAACATTACAATCGCAAGAACTGCTGGAGATAATACATTCTAAAAACTCAAAAGAAAAAATTATTTTTACTTTTTCAAAAGTCAAAAACTCAATTGCAGAGAAGATTAGTATAGACCATAAAACCGCTCCTTTAAAAATTGACTTAGAATATATTAGCAAAAACTAAATTTAAAAGACACCTAAAACTATTCGCTCAATTCTATTTTAAACTATATGCTTTTTAAAGATTTTTATACCATAGAATCCATTACTAGAATTGACGACGCTTCAATTCACGTGTTCATAAAATTAAATAAAGACCATGACGTTTTCAATGGTCATTTTCCAAACAATCCAGTAACTCCTGGTGTTTGCATGATACAGATTTTAAAAGAAATTACACAAACTGAAGTCAATAAATCACTCCTTATTAAAAACATATCTAACGTTAAATTTACTGCGTTAATTAACCCTTTTATAAACCCTACACTACTTTTAGAAATTAATATCATTAAAGAAAACAATATCTTTAAGGTCAAAAACATTAGTAAATTCATGGATGGTACCATTGCACTAAAATGTAATGCCACACTTAGTGTAAATGAAGAACTAATTTAATTTTTAAGACTTAATTTTAAGTTTATAATGGAGGAAATAACCACAGAAAACAACTTGGACACTTTGCGCTGTTGTGTTATTATACCCACATTTAATAATCACAAAACACTTGATAAAACTATTAAAGGTGTTTTATCTCACACTCAAAATATAATTATCATAAATGATGGGTCCACAGATTCCACTGCAGCCATATTAGCAAATTACCCTAATTTAGAACAACTACATTTTCGTAAAAACAAAGGCAAAGGACAAGCTTTACGTGCTGGTTTTAAGCTAGCCGAAACCAAAGGCTACCACTACGCAATTACCATAGATTCCGACGGTCAACATTTCACCGAAGACATTCCCGTTTTTGTAGATGCCTTAAAAAATGAAAGTAATAAAAACACGCTATTTATTGGGGCTAGGAATATGACCCAAGAAAGTGTACCTAAAAAAAGTAGTTTCGGCAATACGTTTTCTAACTTTTGGTTTTGGGTGGAAACAGGTGTTAAATTACAAGACACCCAATCAGGATTTAGACTTTATCCCATTCATCAACTTAAAAACATTAACTACTACACTTCTAAATTTGAATTCGAAATAGAAGTGATTGTTAAAGCATCATGGAGCGGTACAGTGGTAAAAAATATACCTATACGCGTTTTATATGATGAAGCTGAACGTGTATCTCATTTTAGACCATTTAAAGATTTTACACGTATTAGTATCTTAAATACATGGTTGGTTATTGTAACCTTTTTATATATTAAGCCACGAGAATTATACAGGACTTTTAAAAAAAAAGGGGTTAAACTATTTATAACTGAAAATTTTTTAGGCAGTAATGACGCTCCTTTAAAAAAATCGCTTTCTGTAGCATTAGGGGTATTTATTGGCCTTTCACCGCTATGGGGTCTACAAACTATCATTGTTCTTTTTCTTGCCCTGGTTTTAAAGTTAAATAGAACTATTGCATTTGCCTTTTCGAACATTAGTCTACCTCCTTTTATTCCTTTTATTGTGTACGCAGGTATTAAATTGGGTGATTTTATTCTTGGGCAAAATAGCACCACAGAAAACATTGAGATCGTACTAAGTTTTGAAGCCCTTAAAAACATTAAAGCCTATATTATAGGTAGTATAGTTTTAGCTATAATTGGAGCTTTACTATTTGGGTTATTAAGCTATCTTCTATTTTTAATTTTTCAAAAGAAAAAAGTAATTGCCGCCAATGCATAATTTTTTTTATACCATATATCAGTTTTTTACTTTTAAAAAATGGCTTGGCTTTTCCATAATAGGACTTCTGTTTTTAGTCCTTTCTTTTATGGCATCTAAAATTGAGTTCGAAGAAGATATTACCAAATTAATCCCCAGTAACAAAGAAAACCAAGAGCTCCAAAAAGTATTACAAAACGTAAACTTTACAGATAAAATTATAGTTAACATCACTAAAGAACCAAATGGGTCTATTGAAGATTTAACGCAGTATGCAACTCGTTTTATAGATAGCATTTCTAAATCTTCTGGTAGTTATATAAAACAGATACAAGGTAAAATTGATGACGATGAAATTGAAAAAACTGCAAATTTCATATATGAAAACCTCCCACTTTTTTTGAATGAAGAAGACTATGTTATTTTAAAAAACAAAATTCAAAAGGACAGTATTAATGATTCAACTTTAAAAAATTATAAGACTTTAATTTCCCCATCAGGGATTGTAGCTAAAGATTTTATTTTAAAGGACCCTTTAGGCTTGTCTTTTATAGCGCTTAAAAAGTTACAAGAATTAAGTTTTGGTGAAGATTTCTCCTTACAAAATGGCTTTTTAATTAGTAAAGACAAAAACCATATTTTACTATTTATAACTCCATCGTTAGCTGCAAATGAGACTTCTAAAAACAATTTATTTGTACAGAATTTATATGCTACAAATACACTCCTAAATACTACCTTTAAGGATAAAGTAAAAAGTGAATATTTTGGCGGAACTTTAATTGCCGTAGCCAACGCCAACCAAATAAAAAAAGATATTCAATTAACCTTAGGTATCGCTTTAACGGTTCTCCTTTTAGTATTCATCCTTTTTTACAGGAAAATTACGATACCATTAATTTTATTTGCACCTACTGTTTTTAGTGGCCTTTTAGCTATCGCTTTTCTATTTGTAATTCGAGAAAAAATATCGGCGATTTCTTTAGGGATTGGCTCCATTCTGCTCGGTGTAACCTTAGATTACTCCTTGCATATTCTTACACATATTAGAAGTACTAGCAATGTAAAACAAATTTACCAAGATATTACCAAGCCATTGCTAATGAGCAGCCTAACTACGGCTTTAGCTTTTTTATGTCTTCTATTTATTAATTCACAGGCATTACAAGATTTAGGGATTTTTGCTGCAATAAGTGTATTGGGGGCTTCCTGTTTCGCTTTAGTATTTATACCTCAAGTATATAAAGAACAAGCTAAAACGATTAAAAAAACTACGGTTTTAGACAAGCTTGCTTCTTATAAAATTCACAAAAATAAATCGGTAATTATTGGCTTGCTCTTCCTGTGTTTAGGAAGTTTTTTTACCTATAACACGGTCGTATTTAATAATGATTTAAGTGAAATGAATTATATGCCCAAAGACATAAAAGAGGCAGAAATACACTTAGACAAACTAATAAATAGCACGTCAAAATCTATATATATTGCAGCCTACGGCACCTCTGAAGAGGAGACATTACAGGTAAATGATTCTATCCTTATTAAGCTTCAAAGACTAAAGTCTACCAACAAGATTATAAACTATAGCTCTATTAGCACCTTTGTGCACTCTAAAAAACAACAAGAATTACAAATAAATAGATGGCACTCTTTCTGGAACCAACAAACCATACAAGAGACTAAAAGTAATATTACCGAAAGTGCAGTAGCGCTTGGATTTAAACCAGAAACTTTCCACTCTTTTTATACCCTTTTAAACACAAAGTTTAAACCACTTGAAAGTAAAGATTATAAAGAAATTAAAACTTTTGCCGTTGATGATTATATAGCCACAAAAGACAATTATACTACTATTACAACATTAGTAAAAGCAGATTCTACTAAAGCGCTTCTTCAAAGTTTTGAGAAAGAACCCCAAACTTTGGTGGTGGACAGAAAGCAAATGAACGAAACTTTTATAGGCAACCTTAAAAACGATTTTAACAACCTAATAGGCTATTCGTTACTGGTGGTATTATTTATACTTTTGGCGTCCTACAAAAGCTTTTCACTTACTTTAATAACAGGCATACCCATTTGCTTAACTTGGTTATTAACCATTGGTATAATGGGCTTACTACAGTTAGAATTCAATATTTTTAATATTATTATTTCTACATTTATTTTTGGTTTAGGTATTGATTACGGCATTTTCATGACCAATGGTTTATTGCAAGAATACCGAACCGGAGAAAAATCTTTGGCTACCTATAAAACCTCCATTTTACTTTCAGTTATCACCACAATTTTAGGTGTTGGTGTATTAATTTTCGCAAAACACCCTGCCTTATATTCGATATCGTTAGTTTGTATAATTGGTATTATTTCAGCTTTACTTATCTCGTTTACGCTGCAGCCATTGCTTTTTAAATTATTCATAGGTAGTAATAGAAAAAGGCCTGTGTCTTTTCGTGTCTTTTTGCACTCTATAGTTTCATTTACTTATTTTGGTTTAGGCGGCTTACTGCTTTCATTATTTAGCGTTACCATTTTAAAAATAATTCCTGTAAACAAAAAAACAAAGATGAAATGGTTTCATGTTGCCATCTCAAAATTCATGAAATCGGTGTTATACACCCATACCTTTTTAAAGAAAAAGGTGATTAATAATCCGCAAGAGGATTTTAAGAAACAAGCAATCATTGTAGCCAACCATACTTCTTTTCTAGATATTCTTGCAATTGGGATGCTAAGCCCTAAAATTATTTTCTTGGTGAACGACTGGGTGTATAACTCTCCTGTTTTTGGGAAAGCAGTGCAATTAGCAGGCTTCTACCCAGTATCTAATGGTATTGAGAACGGATTGGACCATTTAAAGAAAAAACTGGAACAAGGATATTCTTTAATGGTATTCCCAGAAGGAACACGCTCTAAAACTAATAAAATAAGAAGATTTCATAAAGGGGCCTTTTATTTAGCAGAACATTTTAAAATAGACATTATCCCTGTTCTAATTCATGGTAATTCTGAAATTATTCCGAAGGGTGAATCTATGATTCGTGATGGATCTATAACACTAAATATTTTAGATAGAATTACACCAACTGATGCTAGATTTAGTATTTATTACTCACAACGAACTAAGCAAATTAGCGCATTCTTTAAATCGGAGTTTGCTAATTTTAGAAAAGAAAGGGAAGATGCTACCTATTTTCATAAAATGATTTTAGATGAGTATAGATACAAAGACAACTCCCTTTACAAGGACATTAAAAAAGACCTTAATATTCATAAACACATCTATAAGACAATTATAAACACGGTTGGTGTAAAAGACACTGTAGCCTATATATCTAATGATAACGGGCAACTAGAATTTTTACTGGCATTAGATTCCCCAGACAGAAAAATTATTTCCTTTTTAAAAAATGATATGAATAGGGTGATTCTAAAAAACAGTTATTTAACCCACACACGAAGTATAAAATGTATGAATTCTCTTGAGGGAATTATTGAAAATCAAATTAACTCCCTCATTATTAACGACAATAGTATTACTATAAACGACCTAAAAGCTATGATTAGTAAAGATGTATTTCATATCATACTTTTTAGTTCTTGTAACCCCCAATTATCAACATACGTGCTAAACTTAAATTATAAAAGCACTTATAAAGATCAAAGTATAACTATCTTAACTCAATAAAAGCAGTATGAAATCTCATTATGATGTCGTGGTTATTGGAAGTGGCTTGGGTGGCTTAGTATCCGCGAATATTCTAGCCAAAGAGGGTTATAGTGTTTGTGTATTAGAAAAAAACAATCAATATGGTGGTAACCTTCAAACCTTTGTAAGAGACAAAACTATTTTTGATACTGGTGTACATTATATTGGCGGACTTAGTGAAGGTCAAAATTTATATCAGTACTTTAATTATCTAAGTATTATTGATGATTTAAAGCTGAAAAAATTAAATGAAGAAGGTTTTGATATTGTTTCTTTTGAAGGTGATCCTACCCTGTATAAGCACGCTCAAGGTTATGACAACTTCACAAAAAGTTTAATTGAACAATTTCCCGATGAAGAAGAAGGGATAATACGTTATTGTGAAAAACTTAAGGAAATCTGTGATAAATTTCCTTTGTATGGTTTAAAACATGGCAAACCTTATTACGAAAACACAGATATTTTCAGTTTAAAAGCCAAAGATTTTATTGACTCTGTTACCAATAACACAAAATTACGAGCTGTTTTAGCTGGTACAAACTATTTATATGCTGGAGATGCTGAGCGTACTCCATTATATGTACACGCATTAACTATAAACTCGTACATAGAAAGTGCATACCGTTGTGTTAATGGTGGTAGCCAAATATCTAAAGCACTTATTCGTAGGTTAAAAGAAAATGGAGGTGATTGTTACAAACACCAAGAGGTTGTTTCCTTTGGGTTTAAGGACAAGAAAATTAAATCGGCCAAAACAAAAAATGGAAATGAGATTCAAGGCGATTTATTTATCTCTAATGTAGATCCCAAATTGACTATAAAACTTGTTGGTGAAGATAAATTTAGAAAAGCTTACACCAATAGAATTAATAACATTGAAAGTATAATAGCCGGCTTTAGCATGTATATAGTACTAAAACCGAGTTCTTTTAAATATCAAAATAAAAATTTTTATCACATAAAAGACCCAAACAAAATTTGGAACGGACAGGATTATACCGAAGAAAGTTGGCCAGAAGGTTATATGGCCTCTATGGGAATTGGACATAAATCAGATATTTGGGGAGAGAGCTTAACCGTTATGACCTATATGCGCTACGAAGAAGTAGAACCTTGGGAAAACACCTTTAATACGGTAGCCAATAAAAATGAGAGAGGCCAAACTTATGAAGAATTTAAGGCTGAAAAAGCAGAAATACTAATTACTGAATTAGAAAAGAAATTCCCTAATATTAGAGATTGTATTCAAGAAATATACACTTCTACTCCTTTATCTTACAGAGATTATATTGGCTCTAATCGTGGGTCTATTTATGGCTATGTTAAAGATGCAAATAACCCTTTGAGCTCATTTGTATCACCTAGAACAAAAATAAAAAACCTATTGCTAACCGGTCAAAGCTTAAATATGCACGGCATACTTGGTGTTACCATCGGTGCTGTTCTTACTTGTTCAGAAGTAATAGGAATGGAGCTATTGTTAAACAAAATTATAGAAGCAAATAAAGTACAGGAAAGCACTAAAATCTAAGGCTATGGCACAGATCAAAACAACACCAATTACACGTGTTAAAACTATTTCTAAAGAAGACTTTATTAGACTTTATTATAAGCCACAGATACCTGTTTTAATTGAAAACCTTACTAGTGATTGGCCTGCTTTTACAAAATGGGATTTAAATTATATTCAAAAGCGTGCTGGAGAACAAATTGTACCATTATATAATAATGCCCCAGCGACAGGCAAGCAAAGTGTATATGCCCCAGTCAAAGAAATGAAATTGTATGATTACATTGAGCTTTTAAAAACAGAACCTACAGATTTACGTATTTTTTTTTACAACATTCTAGATAGCATGCCAGAGCTAATTAAGGATTTTAAGTATCCAGATATTGGCTTAAAGTTTTTTAAAAGATTGCCTGCGTTATTCTTTGGCGGTGGCAAATCTAAAGTATTTATGCATTATGATATAGATTTACCAGACAGTATGCATTTTCATTTTCACGGAAATAAAAGCGTTACACTCTTTTCACAAGAACAGTCTAAGTACCTATATAAAGTTCCATATTCAATTCATAATATTGATAAAATAGATATGGATAATCCCGATTTTAACACCTATCCTGCATTGGAGTTTGCTCAAGGTATTCAAGCAAATATGAAACATGGTGATGCTTTATATATGCCAAGTGGTTACTGGCACTATATTAAATATTTAAATGGTGGTTTCTCCATGACGTTAAGGGCTTTGCCAAAAAAACCAAAGAAAGTTCTAACCATGCTTTACAATGTTTTTATAATGCGCCATTTTGATAATGGAATGCGTAAATTACGTGGGCAAAAATGGTTAGACTATAAAGAAAATTTAGCGCTTGAAAAAGCTAATAAAGTCCTAAGCAAAATAAAATGAAGCTTTATCTAAGTGTATGCTATAAAAGCATGCTACTTCTACTTATTCTATTCTCCTCTTGTGGTGTTTCTAAATCCTTAACCCAAAAACCAGATATTTCATCTTATAATGGGCTAATTTCAGAAAGGATTAAAACTTCCGATACTTCATTTACTTTAAACAACAATCATTTAATTAAAAACAAACAAGGCCTATGGGAACTTTATGTTGAAGGCAACCCTTTAGAGCTTGGCTTAATTACAGGAAGCCTAACTCAAGAATTATTCTACAAACAAGAAGATGCTTTCTTGTCTAAAGTTAATGAGTTAGTCCCTTCAAAAACAAAGCAAGTATTACTGCGCAAATTCCTAGCTTGGTTCAATAGAAAATTATACCTCAATGTCCCTAAAGAATATAAGGTTGAAATATTGGGACTTTCAAAATACGCATCTACAAAATACAATTACATTGCTGAACCGTATTTAAGAATTTTATACTTGCATGGCGCGCACGATATAGGTCATGCGTTACAAGATTTAGCCCTAGTAGGCTGTACTTCCTTCGCCGCTTGGGGCAATAAAACAGAAGATGGTAGTTTAATTATTGGTAGAAATTTTGACTTTTACGCAGGTGATGATTTTGCCAAAGAAAAAATAATCTCATTTGTAAATCCAACAGAAGGGTATAAATTTATGTCTGTAACTTGGGCAGGGATGATTGGTGTAGTCTCTGGCATGAACGAACATGGTTTAACCGTCACCATAAATGCTGGGAAATCCAAAATTCCTTTAATCGCAAAAACACCTATCTCCATTTTAAATAGAGAAATATTACAGTATGCAACTACTATAGATGAAGCTATTGCCATTGCCAAAAAAAGACAAGTATTTGTGTCAGAATCTATATTAATTGGTAGTGCTAAAGACAAAAAAGCTGCACTTATTGAAGTATCACCCAAAAATATTGGTATTTACGAGGTTATTAATGAAAACCAGTTAATTTGCTCTAATCATTTTCAGAGTGAGGCTTATGCTAACGATATTAAAAATAGTACACATATTGCAGAGAGTCATTCTCAATATAGGTATGATAGAATAGAAGAACTTCTTGATCAACAACCCAAAATAACTCCGAAAATTGCTGTAGATATATTACGTAATAAAGAAGGTCTAGACAATAAAGAAATTGGGTACGGAAATGAAAAAGCGCTAAATCAATTATTAGCACACCATTCTATAGTTTTTAAGCCAGAACAAGGTTTGGTTTGGGTTTCTTCTAACCCCTATCAATTGGGCGAATTTGTTGCTTATAATCTTAATGATGTATTCGAAAATCCCAATAAAGAACTGCTTTCTAACACATTACTAACTATTGAAAAAGATTCATTTCAATTTTCAGAAGCATTCAAAAACTATGAAACTTATAGGCGCTTAAGAGCACAGGTTATTTCTGCGATAAATGAAAAAAATACCTTAGACCCAATTATAATATCAGACCTACAAAAAACTAACCCAGAATATTGGGAGGCCTATTATTTAGTTGGTGTATATTACTATAAAAAAGGATACTATACCGCCGCTTTAAATGCATTTGAAAAGGCCAATACAAAAGAAATTACCACCATACCGGATCAGCAAGAAATCTATAGGTACATAAAAAAAATAAAAAGAAAGCTACGTTTATGATTCCAAATATAGAAATGGCATCTAAAGCCGACATTCATGATTTTCAAATTGAAAAATTAAAAGAATTACTAAAGTATTTGAATACAAATTCAGTGTATTATAAGCGCCTTTTTAGTACAAACAAAATTTCCATTGAAACCATTAATTCTCTTGAAAATTTAAACACCATACCCACCACAAGCAAAGACGATTTACAACAATATAATGACGATTTTTTATGTGTTCCTAAAAACAAAATAATTGATTACGTAACTACTTCTGGCACTTTAGGAGACCCCGTAATTTTTGGATTAACAGATAATGATTTAGAACGTTTAGCCTATAACGAAGCTATTTCCTTTGCATGTGCCGGTATTGGCGAAAATGATATTATACAGCTCATGACAACTATAGACAGGCGCTTTATGGCTGGTTTAGCCTATTTTTTAGGTGCAAGAAAACTTGGTGCCGGTATTATTCGTGTAGGTAACGGAATACCTGAATTACAATGGGATTCTATTCTAAAATTTAAACCAACTTACATTATCGCCGTTCCTTCATTTTTATTAAAACTAATTGAATACGCACAACAGCATCAAATAGATTTAAATACCACTAGCATAAAAGGTGCTATTTGTATTGGTGAACCGCTTAGAAATCAAGATTTTTCGCTAAATACCTTAGCTGAACAAATTACAAAAGATTGGAATATTCAACTATTTTCTACCTATGCATCTACTGAAATGAATACGGCATTTACAGAATGTAGCCAACAACAAGGTGGACACCACCATCCAGAATTAATTATTTATGAAATTTTAGATGATAATGACCAACCCGTTTCTAAAGGTGAATCTGGTGAATTAACAATTACTACATTGGGCATTGAAGGGATGCCTTTATTAAGATTTAAAACTGGTGATATTGTAAAAGAACATAGTAAAAAATGTGCTTGTGGTAGAAATACCCCCCGACTAGGACCTGTTATTGGTCGTAAAAAACAAATGATTAAATATAAAGGCACTACTTTATATCCGCCGGCATTACATAATATATTGAACGACTTTAATGAAATTGAGTCGTATATCATAGAATTGTCGCACAATGAAATTGGTACTGATGAAATACTTATAAAAATTGCAACAATAGACCCAAGTGAAAATTTAGCACAAAAAATAAAGGATCATTTCAGAGCAAAATTAAGAGTACTGCCTACTATTGAATTTTGTGATAAAAAAGAAATTCATTTATTACAGTTTCCAAAAATGAGTAGAAAACCAATTAAAGTGATAGATACTCGCAAGGTATAGTTTAATTGTATTTTAGAAGTGTTTGATAGAAATTAGGATTTCATTCAATCAAAATAAGACGATACCTCAGCATTAAAACTGGCCAAATTTTCTAGCACAATAGCATAAACTTCAATTTCCTGACTACTCACAAACTTTTTAAGAACAGAATCAGCTACACTATCATTAAAAAACTTACGAATTTTCTCATCATTCTCTATAGCTAGAACAATAGCTTTTCTGACGTTTTCATAAGTATATCTATAGGTAATAGAATCCTTATTATTATTTTCAAATTCCTGAGTAATCAAATAAAAGTTATCTCAAGTTTAAATTCTATCCAAAATAATTTTTCGATACGATTTTCCAATAGGTAATTTGGTATCGTTCTGCAGCACCACTTGATTGCCATCAATTAATTTAAGCTGATGAAAATTGATAGCAAACGATTTATGAATCCTTAAAAAGTTACTAGGTAGCTTCTCTAAAAACTCGCTAAGCGTTTGTGGTGTGAGTACCATAATATCAGTAAAAATTTTGATATAGTTACCGTAAGCCTCTATATGAGTAATTTCTTTTAATTCAAGCTTTATAATTTTCTTATCGCTTTTTACAAATAGGGTTGTCGTAGCTTCTTCCTTTTGTGTTTCTTTAATCACAGCATTATTCTGTGTGAGTTGTTGCACTTTCGAAATTGCCTTAAGAAAACGTTCTAATGAAAAAGGCTTTAATAGGTAATCGATTACCGATAATTCAAAACCCTCAACTGCATATTCTGGATACGCCGTGGTGATAATTACATTAGGTTTTTGCCGCATAGTCTTCAACAAACTTAAACCGGAAAGCTTTGGCATATTAATATCCAAAAATAAGATGTCTACCATTTCTTGCTGCAGTACCTCCATAACTTCAAAGGCATTGGCACAACTTGCAACTAAAGATAAGTAAGGGATGTCGGCAATATAGTTTTCTATAATCTGACGGGCAATGGGTTCATCATCTGCAATGATGCATTTTAAGGTTTTCATCTACAGGTGTAATTTTAAATTAACGGCGTATTCGAAATTGTTTTGAGTAATTGATAACTTGTGTTTTTTCGGGTAGATTAAGGCCAATCGCTTTATAGCATTTTGAAGACCGATTCCACTTTTTTCCATTTCCAGATTAGTATCGGACTTCATGTTTGTATCCATGGTGTTTGAACAGTTGAATTCTAGTACATTGGCATCTCCTTTTATGTTTACTTCAACACGGCTATAATCTCCTCTTATGGCGCCTAAATGTTTGAATGCATTTTCAACGAACACAATCAATAACATGGGTGCTATTTGAGTGGTAGAGAAATCGCCTTTTTTTATCAAATTAATAACAGTTTTATCTTCTAAGCGTATTTTCTCTAATGCAATATAGTTTTCTAAATAAGTTAGTTCCTTTTCCAAAGGCACCATTACTTCCTTGGTTTCGTAAAGGCTGTAACGCAACAAATCCGATAGCTTTAGCATAAGCCCAGGTAATTTATCTGATTTTATAACGGAAAGGCCATAGAGGTTGTTTAAAGTGTTAAATAAAAAATGAGGATTTAATTGTGCTTTTAACAATTTTAGTTCCGCTTCCTTTTCTTTTTGGCGTCTAGTAAAACTATCCCGCGCAATTTTTATAGTTGATGCAAAAACAAGTGACAAAACCATAATGCCTAAAAAATTAAAGTATCGGCTCCAAGCAAAGGCAACTTCACTTACGTTATTTAATATTAATACGGAGATACCAGTAAAAACTATGGTATTTAGAAGAAATAGCGAAAAGAATATGCCTGTAGATTTTTTGAAAAAAGGGAGGATAAATAGGTTGTTCACATATACGGGTGGTGCTAATAAAGCAATAGCGAATAAGGAAGTCAACACCCTGTTATCATTTTGTATTGCTGTCATAAAAATGAGGAATAGAAAAACCCAAATAAAGAGGTTCTGAGCTATTTTATGGTCTACAAATTTATCAAGTTTTGACATTTCTAGTGTTTGTTTTATGGTTCAAAAGTACCAGTTATCATTACAATACCCATTTTTAAATGGCAAGTGCTTGTCATAAGGTGACCAAAGGCTATTTTTTCATGATATCAGTACTTTTTGACGCTAGTCATTTTAGTCCATACGTTGGTCATTCTTATTTTTAAAAGATACGGTTTCATCTCACTTTTGAAGTCTAAACTTTAAAACAATAGATATGAAAACCAAGAATTCAATTAGCATCCTTTTAGCGTTACTTCTATATATAACGGTAATTTTTTCTCAAGAGCCCAACTTAGAATCCCTCGTAACAAAATACCAAAGTTCCTTTACGGAAAATAATCAAGGTGCGGGTATACTTGTCAAACGAGACGGTCAGGTTTATACCGCCAGTATTGGCAATCATAGTTTGAATGAACATAATGTATTCAATATCGGTAGCGCAACAAAAACTTTTACTTCTATTTTAATTTTACAAGAAGTTGAAAAGGGAAACCTAAAGCTTACCGATACTATAGACAAGTACCTTGAACCCATACCTAATGTGGATGGCACTTTGACTATACAACAATTACTAGCCCATGAAACTGGCTTAGACGAAGTCATCGGCAAGAACATTCAAGATATCTTCTATGCCAAGAGCGACTCTCTTTATCAAGATGATTTATTGCAACAAGTTGAGAAAAACAATCCTGACATGATTGGTAAATTTGACTACTGCAATACCAATTATTTCTTATTGGGCAGAATTATTGAAAAGCTGACCGACCAAAGTTACTTTGATGTTTTGCGTGAGCGTATTATTCAACCACTTCAATTAGAACACACCTATCCGTATGTACATAAAAACTTATCCAATTTGGCAACACCCATGCACGATGATAAAGAAGTAACCGAGTTTTTGGACTATAGATATTTTGCCAATATAGCTTTTGCTGCAGGTAGTGTGGCTTCCACATTAGTGGATATGGAAATTTTTTACACAAGCCTTTTTGAAACAGAAAAGCTACTAAAAAAGGAAACCTTGAATTTACTCTTGAATTCTGGTAATGATGTATATGGACTAGGGATTTTTAAGCCGAATGGGAAAGAAGATAATTACTACAGCCATGGAGGCAACAACATTGGTTATTCTTTTAGAAACGGATACAATAGGGATACAAAGAACCTTTTTATGGTTTACTCAAATTCTAGAAAAATACCTCAAAGTAAAATGATAAGCACTGATCTGATTGCTTTTACAAACGGAGAATCAATTACCCAGTTTTCTGCCGTAGTGATAGATGACTTTAAAAATTATGTAGGCACGTACCTTTTAGCGGAAGCTAATCTTGAATTAGAGATTGTACTGGAAGGTGATGCCATGTATTTAGTAGTTCCGTCTCAAGAAGCAAAAAGCGAACTCACACAAAAAAACAGTACTACATTGATAGATAAATCAGTAGGGGCAACCTTAACTATTATTGAAGGTACTACAGACCGTTTGAAATTCGAGCAAAACGGATTTTCTACTGAAATAGTAAAGGTAATATCTATAGATGCTATTTCGGGGCAGGAATAATTTAGATAACCATTCAAATACCATATTTATGAAACTTACCATTACCAATGTATCAAAGCGATACGGGAAAGCGACATACGGACTAAAGGATTTTTCTTTAACCATGGAAAACGGAATTTTAGGACTCCTTGGTCCAAATGGCGCTGGAAAATCAACGCTCCTTAAAATGATCGCTACTGTAAGCAAACCTACAGACGGTCTTATCTGTCTGAATAAAAACAATATTGTCAAAGACCCTAATTATATGCGTCAGCAGTTAGGTTTTCTACCTCAGGATTTTGGGGTGTACCCGAACCTCAATGCTTTTGAATTTTTAAACTATATGGCTGCGATAAAAGGCGTAGGCGGTTCTAATATGAACAAGCGTATAACCCAACTATTAGAAGGTTTAAACCTTATAGAAGCCGCTAAAAAACCCATTGGTTCGTATTCAGGAGGCATGAAACAAAGGGTTGGTATTGCTCAAGCACTCCTGAACAATCCCAAAGTGCTAATTTTTGATGAACCTACCGTAGGTTTAGATCCTGAAGAACGGGTTCGGTTTCGAAATTTAATTTCAGATTTAGCAAGTGATTGCATTGTGATTCTTTCCTCCCATATTGTATCGGACATAGATACCATTGCGGATAAGGTGGCTATAATGAAAAGCGGAGGTTTAATCACCCACGGTAATCAAGATGAATTGATTGCCCAGTTAAGTGGAAAAGTATTTGAGACTACAATAAATAATCAGGAATTGAATGCCTTTAAGCTAAAACATACGGTAGTAAGTACAGCACGTAAAAGCAGGCAATTGGTAGTCAGATATATTAGTGATAATCCAACACCCGATTCAGTTCGTAAAGAAGCAAATTTGGAGGATGCGTATTTATACCTAACTAAAACTATTTAAGATGAAACATTTTTTAGCTATTGTAAAATATGATTATTTACAACGCACAAGAACCTATTCCTTTTTGATCACCTTGTGTGTTAGTTTGGTTATCGCTTATACCTTTTTGCCTTCACCTGATGCAGATTATTCTACCATCCGAATTTCAGATTATGTAGGGCATTATAATTCCTCTTGGGTAGGTTATATTACTGCGATCCTAACAAGTGTTTTCTTATCGCTTATAGGGTTCTATTTAATTACGGGAACCATAAAAACGGACAACGAAACACGGGTTGGGCAGATTATATCGGCAACGCCGATAACAAATTTCACCTACCTACTTACAAAAGCGACTAGTAATTTTTTGTTACTCCTTACCCTTGTGGGTATCCTATTTGTAATGAGCATAGGCTTGTTTTTTTTATATGGAGATGGCTTCCCGTTTGAGTTATTGCAATTTGTACAGCCCTACCTGATTATTGCGGTACCTACTATGGTCTTTATTTCAGTTTTGGCTGTAGTTTTTGAACTAATTTTCGGAAAATATTCGGTCATTCAAAATGCAGTATTCTTTTTTCTTTTCTCTGTTATGATGTTATATAATCCAAAAACTGAGCTTCAGCAAGCCTTTGATGTATTTGGCAGTAAGGTTGTTACCCAACAAATGGAGCAAACGGTAAGAAACATTAAAAATACCAATAGCGATCAAGAGTTGGCAATAGGATATATAATTAGTTCTAAACAACCAACAAAACGATTTCAGTTTGATGGCATTGAATTTTCTACCAACTTTATTCTAAGTCGTTTTGTTTTGGTTGTATTGAGCTTTATGGGTTTATTCTTGGTGGCTCCCTTCTTTCATCGTTTTAATATGAGGGAAAGAAAAGGCGTTAAAAAGAAGAAAATCCTATTAGAAAAGAAACTGATCGAACAAGATTTAAATCTTAGTGATTTGGCTATCATGCGCAAAAATTATAGTATTATACCATTATTTAAAGCAGAATTTTTGATGCTGGTACGAAAAGGGAAACCTTGGCTATGGATTTTTAATTTGATGGGGGTTGTTTTGTTAGCCACACTTTCAATTGATGTTGCCCATCAAATAGTATTACCCGTATTGTGGTTTTTACAAGTACACCGATTCTCGGATATAACCACCAAGGAGACTACCAACCAAATGCATTACTACGCATTTTCGTCATATTTACCTTTGCGTCGGTTATTAACAGCTCAATTGAGTTCGGCTTTTGTCTTAATTTTGGGTCTTGCATTGCCATTGTTTATACGATACTTGCTTGTGATGAATGCTCAAGCACTATTGAGTATTATTTTAGGAGGATTTTTTATTGTGCTTTTAGCTGCCGTTTTAGGTTTGTTGACCAAGGGTAAAAAACTTTTCGAAATTTTATTTTTCCTGCTCACCTACGCTAACCTGAATAAGGTTCCGTTATTAGATTATTTCGGAGGGTTACCTCAGAACAATCAATTTACGATTTATCTTATTTGCTTAGTTTTGATACTATTGGGGTTGACATTTCTCTTTAGAAAATGGCAATTATCAAAAGAGTAAAACTATAATGTAGTAGATTTAATAATGACCCTCGAAGCAATTATATCTTTACAAATTCAATACCCATTAACAAAAAGCTAATTACGTCATTTTTTTCGTTTCGCTTAAACTCAATAGGACTAATTGATATTTCTAACATGTCTTTGGAAAGAGATGTTAATTCTCTTTTCAAAGCACCATTTTTGTAGTAATAGTATAAAACACCATTCTCTAATCGTATCTTTTTACTGATTAAAAAATCGGTGCTATAATATTCTCCTTCAAAATCTTTTAGTTCACTTTCTGAGTGTTCATACGGCTGAAATTCGTTGAATACCCAAAGAGGTTCATCATCAAAAACATCATACGTGTAATACTTTTTCCCGTTTTCAAAACTGAATTTAATGAGCGCCTGGCTGTCTCCCATTAAAAAAATAAACTCGTCATTTCCCAAGGGTTCAAGTTTCCCAATTTCATCCCCATCCAAGGTAAAGATAGAAAGCTTATTGTCCTTTAATTTTATTGAATTTGCTTTTCTGTCGTCATCATTATAATAGAACAAATATTGTCCTTCGTACTTTTTTAATTGATTATCTGAAAGTGTTACAAATTCATACTTTTTATCGGTTTCTTCTTTTTGGTTATCAGAGGATGTATATAAATCCACAAGTTGAAAAAATCGTTCTTCAAATTCATCTTCAAACGTATTTTGAGTTGCAAAAAAACCGATGTCTAAAACTGGAAAATATAAGTATTTGGATACAAAACCACCAACACTCATGCCATCAAATCCAACAGCTTCATAACCATTGTGCGTTTCAAATTCCATCCCTAAACCATAATTTATTTTCTTTCCATTGTTTAAGGTAGCTTTAGTGTGCATTTTTTTCAATATCTCTGGTGAACCAATTTTAGAATTCCTTAAGTTTAGATGCCATTTATGCATATCTGTTGGATTTGTCAAAATTTGACCATCTCCAGCGAATTTCACAGAATGAAAATGTGTCTTATAAAACTGTCCTTCATCTTCTAAGTACCCTATGGCTCTGTTGGGTATTATTTTATAAATATCATCCTTTACCGTTGTGCTTTCCATTTTCAGCGGGTCAAAAATTTCTTTTTGCAAATAATCACTATACGTTTCTCCGGAAACTCTTTCAATAATAGAAGCAAGAAGTATATAATTCGCATTAGAATAATAAAAATGCTCCCCAGGTTTAAAGCGTAGGTCTTTAACTTTAGTAATGATGTTCATCATTTGTGATTGACTGAGAAAGTCGTTAAACCATAAGTCTATAACGCCTAAATAATGGTCAACCTCTTTTATGCCACTTGTTTGGTTTAGTAATTGCTCAATTGTAGGATTTCCTTTTTCGTAACGAGGAAGTTCCGCGATGTATTTATAAGCGGGATCTTTTAAATCTAACTTACCTTCCTTTTCCAATAATAGGATAGCCATAGCTGTGAATTGTTTGGAAATAGAAGCAATATCAAAAACGGTTTTAGGTGTAATAGGAATATTATAATCAAGATTAGCACTTCCGTACTGTTTTTCAAGAACGATTTCATTTCCTTTAAAAACGGAGATTGAAAATCCGGGTTCGTTAGTATGAACTTGATATAGGTTATCAACTTCAGAATTTAAATCTTGGGAACTAACAAAGTTCGTTTGTAAGCCAAATAATAAGATAAGTATAACTGTAATCCTTTTCATACGAATTATTTCTTTAAAAGAGTTTTGTTTTTTTGTATTGTTACAGTTTAGACACTTAGTATTTCGACTAACGGTTTTGCTCGAGTCTTTATTTCTTCCGAGTTATGTAATACAAATTCCAAGTTCCAGAATTCGACTCAATAATGTCAGGAAGCCCATCGTTATTTATATCTCCAATTTCTATGTTGTAAGTATCGTCTTTTAAATCTTCTCGCAAACCAATTTCAATAAATTCGCCATTTTCTTGACCCAAATAAACATAATTTCGTTCATCTGAGTTTCCCTCGACAATGTCTAAATATCCATTTTTGTCCAAATCGGCTACTTTAATCGATGAAGTTGAACGTTCAGTTTTGAAATAATAAACCCGATTGAATTTCAAATTTTTATCGCCAAAATAAATAGTATTTTTTGAACCTAAATTTCCTACTATAATATCTAAATATCCGTCTTTGTCGAAATCCGCGAGGTCAATAGAACGGGATTCATCTTCTTCGCTGCCAAATTCTATTACATTTAAAAAGTTCTGTTTTCCATCATTTAGAAACACTTTATTTTTACTCCCTCTTTCTGCTGTAATTAAATCTAAAAATCCGTCTTTGTTTATATCTATTACTTTAGTTTGAATTGTTTGGTCATTTTTGTTACCGTAGGTTATTATGGTTTCAAAGTTGCCTTTTCCATCGTTTAAGCAAATTTCATTTTGAGCTTTTCTATTTGAGAGTATTAGGTCCAAATCTCCATCGCTATCAACATCCGCAATTTCAAGATTTCTTGAAGGTGATTTTGAACCAAAAGAAATCTCAGTATCAAAGTCTTGCTTGGGTCTACCATAATATATTTTATTCTCTATGTTGTCATTGGCAATTACAATATCCATAAATCCATCATTGTTTAAATCGGCACTTTTCATAGCGTAAGACGCGTCAAGAAATTTTCCGATAGGTTGTGCTAATTTGAAACCTCCATATCCATCATTATAGAAGATGTAATTTTGTTCAGCCCAATGTCTTCCATTTGCCACAAGCGCGTCCAAATCTCCGTCTTTGTCAACGTCTGATAATGTTATTGAAGCGGTCCGGTTTGATTGTGTTCCAATTGAAAAAACTCCGTCAGCATTCAGAAATGATACTTCTTGAGCAAATCCATTAAACGATATAGCCCAATAAACAAGTAATACTATTTGTGTTTGTATTTTTTTCATAATTGTGGGTAACTATTTTATTTACGGCTTGTAGCCAATGATGTTTGTTCTTGTTTTTTTGATTTTAAAAGCTACATCCAAAAGATTTTGTAGACATCATGAAAATACACTATTCTAGCGGTCAAGCCGGAATCTGGTATTATTTACAGATTCTGTTGGTAGTAATTATTTTTACAACTTGCACTTAGAACATAATATAAGAGAATTATACATTAAGCATTGTCATCATAATTAAAAGCAAAACCAAAAATCCTATACTAGTTGTAAATATTCCCGTTTTCTTGGATTTTATCCAGCCTGATAATGCAATAACAGCAGATAGCGCTAAAATTCCAATTACAAAAGTAATTGAGGTTAAACCTGAAGTAAAAGCAAAGCCCTCCGCAGTAGTCTCATACTGATATCCTTTAGTGGTCATCTTAATAATTTTTGTCAAGGCAAACACGGTTACAAGAAAACAACCAGCAGCAACGCTTGTAAGTCTAAATAAATAGGCAGCTATTTTATTGTTTGTCTCATACGTTAATAGGTTTGCTAAAATAGCTATAGAGAATCCGCTCATTAAGGAAGAAATTATAATGAGTTGATTAGAAATGGTATTCAAATAATCTAAGTTCATTTTTAATTTTCAGTCAATTATATTTCCTTTTCTAAAAATATATTTTTACCTAAGTGGAATTTTTAAAAACACACAATCCAAGCGATTAAGACCGAAGCCCTTATTATTTATAGGTTGTGCTATGCGTGCCGTTATTATTCAGCTAGTTTTTCAAAATTATTACCTGTCAAGCTCTGAATATTTTTCGTTATTTTTTTGATATCCCAATTCCACCATTTAAGATCTAAAAGTCTTAAAATTATATCTTCTGAAAATCGCTTTTTGATTTCTTCTGCTGGGTTTCCACCTACAATAGAATAAGGCTCAACATCCTTTATAACGGTGGCATTTGTTGCAATTATAGCCCCGTCGCCAATCGTTACTCCTGCCATTATTGTTGCGTTGTAACCAATCCAAACATCATTTCCGATTTTTATATCTCCTTTTTGAGGGTAAGATTTTCCTTCCATTGCGTTTCCCCAACCATTTCCAAAAATTGCAAAAGGGTAAGTGGTCAATGAATTTGTTAAGTGGTTCGCCCCATTCATTATAAATTTCACATCAGAAGCAATCATACAAAACTTTCCGACAATAAGTTTATCGCCTACAAAGTCAAAATGATATTTTACATTTTTTTCAAAATTTTTAACGCTTTCAAAGTCATCATAATACGTATAATCACCAATAACTATATTTGGATTTTTAATGACATTCTTTAAAAAGCAGAGTCTGTTGTAATTTGCAAGTGGAAATTTTATTTCCTTATCTGGTCCTTTCATATAATCCTTTTCTTTTAAATTTTAGTTAATCGCTTTTTTGAGTTCAAAATGACGTACAACGTGTTCGTATTTGTAAAGTTGGGTATACATTTAGCCAACTTCCCTTCGCACTTTGAATATTTATATTTTTTAGCTTCTAAAATGAATTAGTCAATAAACTCATCAATATTAATTTCTCTACTATTGTTGTTTGCATTTTTTATCGATTGTAAAATTTTATCGAGGGTTAATCTGTCAAGCAATTTTCCGTTGGTAATTACAGCATTGATCGCCCTACTATTTCTAATATCCTTAAGAGGATTTTTGTCTAAAAGAACCAGGTCAGCGGTATATCCTATTTCAATCTTACCTGAATTGCTGTGCATCCATTCTCCGGGAGAAGCGGTAGCAGCTTTTAAAACCTGCTTGGTACTCATTCCTATTTCATTCAGAGATTCCAGTTCATCATGTAAAGAGAACCCGGCAACTACTCCCGTTCCATTTGAGTCTGTTCCCACAACCAAGGGCACACCGTTCTTAACCAGTGATCTTGTCATAATATTCATGGCCTCTACATATGTTGTCCAAAATACTTTCAAATTTTTCATTAGTTCAGGGTCATTTTTAGCCTCCAGATTTTCATAATGGTTGTTACCGGGCAACCATCCTTTTGCTAAAAAAGAACCTTCTATTTGACCTGGGTTTTGATATTCCAACTCAATACTTCTAAGAAAATTCCTTAACTCAAAATTTTGTTTCGGGATGCTTTCAATAATGAAAAGCGTAGTAGAAACCGTTACACTATTCACTTTCAGTTTAATTGCTATACTATCGGCATTCTCATTAAGATAGTCAAGGTATTCTCTTGCATTGCCCGAATGCAGACCATTCAATTGGCGCATGGTAGCCTTTGTAATCTCTTCAACATGAGCCAACTGTTCTTGGCCAGTTATAAATAAATCCGATAGATCCGCACTTGGGGGTAAATGCCCCATAGTAGGAATATTTTGTTTTTTTGCTTCCTTGACCACCGCATAATAAACCTCCTTGTCTAGATTGTAAATTTTGATGGCATCGTAACCTTGGGTTTTAAATTTCTTTACCGCTTTTTTTCCTTGCTTAACAGTATTGTATTTTTTAGAATCTCCAAACCATGTCTTCAATGTTTGTAGAAATCCTTTTTTTGAGCTCATTCCTCCAGCAGCAATGTATATTCTTGGGCTCAACGAGCCTTCCTCAGCCTCTTTCCTCCATTGGAGAAGTATATTGTCCTGATCGGAATTATTGTTCAAAATTTGGGTTACTCCGTTCGCCAAATATAATAGCAGATCATTTTTACTTCTTTGTAGGTGGGTATGCGTATCTATTAGTCCCGGTATAAGGTATTTGCCACTTGCGTCAATTATTTTGTACTCGCTTGTAATACTCACATCTTTGGCTACGTTTACTATTTTACCATTTTTTACCAAAACGGTTAAGCTATCCTCCATTTTGGAGCAATCCGCTGATAGCACGCTAACATTTTTAATAGCCAAGGGAGATGGGCTTATTTTAAATTTGGAAGAATCTACTATTTCCGTATTACCACCGGTATGCTGTTTAATTTGAGATTTAATACCAATGCAGGATACTATGCTAGCCGTTAATAAAACCAATAGTACACCTAAAGTCCATTTCTTTAAGGAAGAATATGAAACGTTCTGTAGAAAATGAACTACTACTTTTCGAATTGGCATAGCTAAATTTTTAAACTTTTAAGGATGGGAATACGTCAAATTTAGTATTCGGCGACTAGCTCAAAATGCACAAACTATTAAGGTTTGTAATACTTCAAACGATGTTCTATATTAGATTTTGGACGATATCTTTTATGGGTTAATCAATTCCAATGCTTTATCTAAAACTACATCTTTGTCCGAAAAGAACTCTTCAATCGATTGTTCAACTTCAATTTCAGGTTCAATAGTCGCTCTTGTGTTTTTCTCTTCAACATCTATTATGAAAATATTACGTGAAACAGTATATGTAAACTTGGTATTTGTCAATTCAAATTGCTTTTGATTTGCAGTACAGAACTGATTTGAGCCTAGGGTTTCGCCTATAAAAGTTGCTCTCTTTTTATCTTTATAGATGGAGGCAAGTTGACCAACACTTGAAAAACCATCGCCATTCATTAAGATATATATATTTCCTTCAAAATTAGTATCGAAGGGTATATTTTCAATCTCAGTATCTTCAAAATCACTTTGGGAAAAGAATGTAAAAGGTTCATTTAAGGTGTGTTTCAGTAAGTGTCTACCTATTTCTGATGTTCCACCTAAATTTCCTCTAATATCGATAATGAGATTTTGAAGGTTTTTTTCTTTTATCATCTTGAAAGATTCATCCAAGAAGTTCTTTAAAACCTGAGTTTTGTTACCATAATAAGCAAAAGAGCGAAGCGTCAGTAGGGCTGTATTTTCGTTTAATTCATTGAGACAGAATTGCTTTTGACAAAGTGACTGCGGACTAATCATTGGCAAATATTTTGGCTTTCCTGCAATAGGTTTCAGTCCAATGGATTCCTTTTCTCCTTTAATTTTTATGTGATAAGATTCTGGAAAATTGAGAGCATAGGGAATGTAGGTGTCTTGAAATGCATTAAACATCCCTTTTTTACCATTGGTTATATGGGCTTGTGCTGGAATATGATTATAAATATCTTCAATAATTTTTTTTATGGACCTCCCATTAATCGAATCAATAACATCACCCTTGCGAGTTCTATTTTTATTTATCATTGGGTCGATGACCACCAATTCATCTTTTATCAATCTTACTTGTAACGGGAAATACTCTTCATACTTAATTAAATCACTATAGCTGCCAAAGAATCCAAAGGAAGAATGAGTGTCCCCGAGAAGTGTAATAATCTCATTTAATTTCCATAATAAATCTCGCTTTGATGTGCTGTTGTCAATCTGGTTTTTAAGTCGTTCTATTGTTTTGTCAAAAGTGGTTTTTGGTGTAAATTCATAAAGTGCAGGATGGTAGGTCTTCAATGTATCTACAAATTCATTGTAGTCTGCTAAATATTCTTGAGCTTGTTGGCCTAATGGTTCTTTTTTACAAGAAGAAAAACAAAAAAGTGCGAAAAGAATAGTTGTGATTTTTGTGATATTCATATTTTGATTGATGTTTTATGATTTTGGTCTTCCTCCCATTTCCAAGCTGTTCTAATAATGATAATCAAAATGACAACCTCAATTGTAGCGCAGATAATATAATGAGGCAAGAAGCTACCTCCTCCGATCACAAATACTATCGTAATACAACTGGCAATCATATTAATAATACGGTTTGCCTGATAACTTAATGATTTTGAAAAGTAAATCATAAGTATGGGGATATTAGTGATTATGGCGGCTATAGCCATTGTTGATGTAACCTCCCCTAAAATATCACCAAGGGTGTTTTTATTTACAAGTTCTACTATTATCGATAGAATATCTGCAAATATAAGATTGAGCATGACCACAATCCATAGTGTTGATAATTTGATTTTAACATCCATTTTTTCAAGTATCCATTTTAAAAATTAAACCCGAAATGAAACCCTGGTTCTCCAAAAAAGAATTTTGAATGTTTATCATCCTGTCGTTTAAAGGATTCGGGCATTTCAGTGTGGTAGGGACGATGCGTTATTGCTAATGATGGTTCAACAAAAAACTTACCTTTTAGAAGTTTGATATGATAGCCTAACCTGTAGGTATTGAAAATTTGAAACCCATTATTGAACTTAGCGGCATCTTCATTTAGAAACGACTGCCAAGCACTCATTACATGAACACCAGTATATAATCCCTTCCACCAAAAGCGTTGATAAACGAGAGCAAACCCGAATTCGCGAATAGATCCTGGAAAGTTTTCTTCGGGTGAATTAAAGCCTTTTCCATAAGCTAATCCTAAAGGCTGGTAATACCGCCATGTCTTGAGTTCCAGTGAAACAACGTCTTTATCGGTTACACGGTAGCCAAGGTTTACTTGATAAAAATTTGGTGTTTCATTGGCATCTAAATTCATTAACATAAATGCGGTACTACCAATAAAGCATTCCTTGTAATTGATATCTGAGGTATCGTATTGTGCTTGGAGTTTTGATGAGCTTATCAGTAACAAAGCAAGGGTAAGAGTCGAAATTGTTTTTTGCATATCTATTTAAAATATTAAACGGAACTGCAAAATTAAATAGTGAAGAGACCTTAACTCGTTCACTTAAGTTAAGAAGCGTGGCTCAGCTCTTCTTTTTTTCTAAAATTCTTGATCTCAATCTACTCAAGGATTGCGGTTTAATGCCTAAGAAGCTTGCTAATTGATATTGAGGTACACGTTGAATCAAATCAGGACGATTTTGCACCAAATTTAAGTAACGTTGCTCGGGCGAAGATGTTTTGAATTCGTCGAAATCAATCTGCTTCTTCGCCAATAGTTCTTCTGATAATATTCTGCAAAGCGTTTCAAATTTCGGGAATTTAGCAAACATTTCAACTTCCATATCAGGATTTGTGACCGTTACCAAGGAATCTTCCACACAAGCTATGTAGTATTCAGAAGGGAGCTTATTTATTACAGAGTGAGGTGTAATACCTTCCATTTCAGTATGAAAAGCCGTTGTCTTTTCTTCACCATCAATCATATAATATGTGCGAACGCAACCCTTTAAAACAAAATAACCCTCAGTAGAAATTTCTCCTTCCTTTAATAAAATTGTCCCTTTTTTGAACGAGTGAAAAACGTTAAGAGAAACAATTGCGTTCTTCTCAGCTTCTGAAAGGGATACGTATTTCGAGATAAAGTCAAATAGTATATCGCCCACTGTTGATAGGTTTTGAAATTAATGGAATTGATCTTCTTTTCATACTAGTTGTATAATGCGTTCAAATTTAGTATATAAATGTCAGATGTAAACTCTATATCTAGTATTAGCTCAATGAAAGTAAGGTGAAAACTGACTATTTAAAAAAGGGGAAAATATTATAACTATACTTAAGAGTGTCCTTTTTTTGGTCTTTTTTAATATTCTCGTTAATTAACCTTTTATAGAACTTAGATTCCCAAATCTAATATTGAAGTTAAAGAATACAATAGATGTGATACTTTTTCAAAAAAACTATACTACGAAGGGTGAAAAAACATCAAAATAAACTACTCTGTATCAAATAACACCAACCTTAATTTAAAAGTAGTTTTGAGTGCAAATAAAAAAAGCTCCAAAAGTCAAAAACTCTTGAAGCCTTATATTTACTGGTGGAGAAT
>TARA_R110002051_G_scaffold28008_3_pt1 | contig 58076 bp, 58 predicted proteins | sample TARA_R110002051 | Tara Oceans TARA_R110002051 (sample SAMEA4397023) | marine metagenome | biome: Polar Biome; feature: [MES] marine water layer (ENVO:01000295) within the mesopelagic zone...; material: water (ENVO:00002006), including particulate matter (ENVO:01000060) such as......
ATCCGATGCATCCCGAAATGCCGGAAGCCAAGATCGAGCGCCGCCATGGCCGCTTCCCGGGCATAGCCCTTGCCATGATACCGGGGATCGAAGACATAGCCGATCTCGCCCTGCAGATACTCGATACTGAGGATCTGCAGTTTTAGGTTGCCCAGATAGGCGCCGTCCGACTTCCGTTCCACCGCCAGTTTCAGCTCGTCTCCATCCGCGTCGAACAGCGGGGCGGTCATATGACGGGCAAGCGCGGCCGGTGCCTCTTCCCGGGTCATCGGCTCACCGTAGAGAAATTCCACCACGTCGGGGTTGGAGCGTAGCCGGAAAAGATCCTCCAGATCGTCGTCCCGGTAGGCCCGGAGACACAGCCGCTCCGTCAGGACCGGCAGATCAACCGTCCGGTTTTTCAGAACACCCGGCCGCATCATTCCCTCTCAAGCGGCAGGGCATCGACCTTGCCCAGAAGATCCTCCGCGGCGTCGCCGGAGCCCTCGAGCGTGCCGAGCTCGATCTCCTCGATCCGCTCGCCGCGCTTCATCACCTTGCCGGTCGAGATCCGGATATCGCGGATATCCTTCTCGGCCTGATGGAAATGGGTTTCCAGCTTGCCCACCCGGTCATCCAGCCGCCCGACATCGTTCAGCATGATCCGGACTTCGGCCTGAATGACATGTGCCTGCTCGCGCATCCGCGCGTCTTTCAGTACCGCCCGGACCGTGTTCAGTGTCGCCATCAATGTGGTCGGCGAGACGATCCAGACCCGCTCTTTCCAGGATTGCTCGACGACATTGGGCAGGTTGGCGTGCAGTTCGGCATAGATCGCTTCCGACGGCAGGAACATCAGCGCGGATTCCGCCGTCTCCCCCGGCACGATGTAGCGCGACGAGATATCCTTCACATGTTTCAGGATCGCCACGGCCATCTGCTTGCGCGCGGCCTCCCGCTCGGCATCGTTCGTCGCCCGGCTCAGCGCGTGATAGCTCTCCAGCGGAAATTTCGCGTCGATGGCGATGGAGCCCGGCGGGTTCGGCAGGTCGATCAGGCAATCGACCCGGCGGTTGTCGCCGATCTGCACCTGGAAGCGGTAAGCGTTCGGCGGCAGGATCGAGCTGACCAGATCATTGAGCTGGATTTCCCCGAAGGCCCCGCGCGCCTGCTTGTTGGAGAGAATGTCCTGCAGGCCGACCACCTGGGTCGAAAGCTCGGTGATGTTCTTCTGCGCCGTGTCGATAATGGCGAGGCGCTGCTGCAATTCCGAAAGGCTGGTCTGCGCCTTGGTGCTGGATTTCTCCAGGCTCTCGCCGACCCTCTTCGAAACATCGGCCAGCCGCTCGTCCAGCCGCTTGGTCACCTCGCGCTCCTGAACCTGCATCAGCTCGGCGATCCGGGCCTGTGCTGCGGCATGGTTCTCGGAAAGCTGCGTTACCCGTCCCGCGAGTTCGGCCTGCGCCGCCGCCGCGCGTTCCGCCTGCTCGGCCTGACGCCGCGCCGCTTCCTCCAGCGCCGCCGCGAGCAACGGATCGGTGCCCCGGCCCTTCAGCAGAGCGATCGCAGCCAGCGCCACGGCTCCCACGGCCACAGCCACCAGAACAAGCGTCAGTCCATCCATGTCGGCACCTTCATTCCACCCGGTCTTGCACGCCACATCGGCGAATCATCATTCTACCACGTCCACCACCCGAATATGGGGCTTCCGGACGGCCCGCAATGCTTGACCTCCGTGGGCCGATCCCCTACCTCAGTGGCGGCTAGCAACAGATTTGACATACTTCGCATGAGCACGCGTGACATCGTCTGGGCACCCGACCGGGTCCTGAAAACCAATTGCACTCCCGTGACGGAGATCGACGGCGACATCCGCCAGATTCTCGACGACATGCTGGAGACCATGTATGCCGCACCCGGCATCGGGCTGGCGGCGCCGCAGATCGGCCTGACCAAGCGGCTGCTCGTGGTAGATATCTCGCGCGATGACGAGGAAAACCGGCCGCTCAAGGTGATCAACCCGGAGATCGTCTGGTCTTCCGAAGAGCTGAACACCTACGAGGAAGGCTGCCTCTCCCTGCCCGGCCATTATGGCGAAGTCACGCGCCCGGCCCAGGTCACGGTCCAGTTCCTCGACGAGACCGGCGCGGAACAGCGGATGGATGCGGATGGCTTGCTGGCAACCTGCCTGCAGCACGAGATCGACCATCTGAACGGCGTGCTGTTCGTCGATCATATCTCCGCCCTGAAGCGGAACATGATCCTGAAAAAGATGATCAAGGCGAAGAAACAGCGCGAAGAAGACGAGGCGGCGTGAGCCGGCCTCACCTGCCTCAGAACGGATAGAACATGACCGGGTCCGCCCCGCTTCCCGCCGCCGGAACAAAGCTCCGGCTTGCCTTCATGGGCACACCCGACTTCTCCGTGCCCGTTCTGGAAGCCCTCATTGCCGCCGGACACGAGATCGCCGCCGTCTACAGCCAGCCGCCCCGCCCCGCCGGACGCGGCAAGAAAGAGCGGAAATCCCCCGTGCATGAGGCGGCGGAAGGCCACGGCATCCCCGTCTTCACCCCGCTCTCGCTGAAAAATCAGGATGAACACCAGGCCTTCCGGGACCTTAAGCTCGACGCGGCCGTGGTCGTCGCCTATGGCCTGATCCTGCCGAAGGAAATCCTCGACGCGCCGCGCCTCGGCTGCGTCAACGTGCATGCCTCCCTGCTGCCGCGCTGGCGCGGCGCGGCACCGATCCAGCGGGCGATCCTCGCCGGTGACACGGAAACCGGCGTCACCATCATGGCGATGGACGAGGGCCTCGATACCGGTGCCATGCTGCTGGCCGAACGCGTGGAGATCACGGCGAAGACCACCGGCGAGACCCTGCATGACGCACTTTCGGCTCTCGGCGCCAAGCTGATCGTCCCGGCGCTGGCCGGACTGGCGGAAGGCTATCTGGAAGCAACACCGCAGCCGGATGAAGGCGTCACCTACGCCGAGAAGCTGACCCGCGAGACCGGCCATCTCGACTTCACGCAAGATGCCGCCACGCTTGAACGGACCGTCCGTGGCCTCGCGCCATGGCCCGGTGCATGGTTCGAGCTCGACGGTGCCCGCTTCAAGGTTTTCGCCGCCGAAGTTCTGGAACTCGGGACGCTGGGCAACGATCCCGGAACGGTGCTGGACGGGGAGCTGACCGTTTCCTGCGCACGGGACGCCCTGCGCATCACCCGCCTGCAGCGGCCCGGCAAGGCGCCGATGAATACCGCCGACCTGCTGCGCGGCTATGACGGGCTGACGCCCGGCACCAGGTTAGGCTGAGCCATGCCCCGCTTCAGGATCACGATCGAATATGACGGCGGCGGTCTTTCCGGCTGGCAGCGTCAGGCCAACGGGCCGTCGATCCAGCAGGCGCTGGAACAGGCCGTAAAGGCTTTCTCTGGAGAAGATGCCGAGGTTGTCGGCGCGGGGCGCACCGATGCGGGCGTGCATGCGCTCGCGCAGGTCGCCCATTTCGATCTGGAATCGGACCGGTTCAGTGCCGCGACGGTGATGAAGGCGGTGAATTTCCATCTGAAGCCCGCGCCCATCGTCATCCGCCACGCAATGGAAGCGGAGCCGGATTTCCACTCCCGCTTTTCCGCTATCAAGCGATCCTACCTTTACCGCATCCTGAACCGGCCCGCACCGGCGGCCCTCGATCACGGCCGTGTCTGGCATGTGCCGCAGGAGCTGGATGCCGCCGCCATGCATGACGCGGCACAGGCGCTGATCGGCAAGCACGACTTCACCACCTTCCGGGCAAAGCACTGTCAGGCGCAGTCACCGGAGAAGACCCTCGACATGCTGACGGTCAGCCGGGTCGGCGAAGAGATCCACCTGAACGCCCATGCCCGCTCCTTCCTGCATCACCAGATCCGCAACATCACGGGCACCCTGAAGCTGGTCGGCGAGGGCAAATGGACGCGGCGGAGCGTGGAAAAGGCTCTGGCGGCGAAAGACCGGGCCGCAGGCGGGCCGACGGCACCGCCGGACGGGCTCTATCTGGTATCGGTGGGGTATTAAGGTCAGTTACATGCTGACCGCGATGCTTTCCAGCAACAGATAGGCGAGGGTCGAGAACAGCTCGTCCGCCAGCACGAAACCGAAGGCCATCAGTGCCGAGACACCGAGCAACGTGCGGGCCCAGCGAAACATCAGGAACAGCAGGCCAAGCCAGGCAAACAGACGCAGGGTTCCGGCAAGATCCGCGACCGGGCCCTCCCCGGCACCGATCATGGTGAGCACGCAGAACAGATACCCGAACGGCAGGGTTACCCAGTTATAGGGCACCAGAAGGTCCAGAATCCGGTCGAGCACACCGATTTTCTCGGCAATGATGCAGGCGGCCACCGGGAAGACCAGCCAGTAGATCGCGTAGCGCAGGGCGTAGCTGACCCAGTCAAGCACGCCACCGTCGAGCCAGGTCGCCGCACCGTTGATCACGTCGGACAACACGAAAGCCGGAAGAACGAGAACGGCGACGAAGAAAGACCGGTAAAAACCGGTCTCGCTGCGATCGAACAGATCAATGGCACCCGGCCGCCCGAGCGCCAGGCACCAGCACCCATAGACCGCGCGGAAGATTTCGGCAGGGCCCGGCACGGCCATCCGGGTCAGCCCCGCGCCGCGTCGAAGAACTTTTCCAGCGCGCTTTCGTAGATCGCAGTCAGCGCCTCGATATCGGAGACCATCACATGCTCGTCCGTCTTGTGCATGGTCTGGCCGACAATGCCGAACTCGACCACCGGACAGAATTTGCGGATGAAACGGGCATCGGAGGTGCCGCCGGAGGTGCTCAGTTCCGGCTCCTTGCCGGTCACCTCTTTCACAGCCGCCGCAACCGCATCGCTGAGCGGGCCGGGCTCGGTGACGAAGGCGTTCGAGGTGCATTCAATGCGGAGATCGTAACGCCCGCCAACCACATCGAACATCGCACGGAATTTCGCCTCGAGGCTCTCCGCTGTGTGCAGGTCGTTGAAGCGGACATTGAAAGTGGCGTTCGTTTTCGCCGGGATCACATTGGTCGCCGGGTTGCCGGTATCCACCGTGGCGATGGCCACAGTGGTCGGCTGGAAATGCTCCGTGCCCTCGTCCAGCACACCTTCCGTCAGCGGCTCCAGCATCTTCACGAGACGGTGGATCGGGTTGTCCGCCAGATGCGGATAGGCGGTGTGGCCCTGCGTGCCGTGCACCGTCAGATATCCGGTGAAGCTGCCGCGCCGGCCGATTTTCATCATCTGGCCGAGGAATTCCGGATTGGTCGGCTCGCCGACGATGCAGGCATCGATGGTCTCGCCCTCCTCCGCCATCCAGTCCAGCACCTTCACGGTGCCGTTGATAGCCGGTCCCTCCTCGTCCCCCGTGATCAGGAAGGAGATCGAACCGCCGAAATCAGCGCCGTGCTTGCCGACATAACGGGCCGCCGCCGCCGCGAAGCAGGCAACGCCGGATTTCATGTCGGAGCTGCCACGGCCATAAAGACGGCCCTCCCGGATCTCTCCGGAGAAAGGCGGAGCAATCCAGTCGGCCGCATCGCCCGGCGGCACCACATCGGTGTGCCCAGCAAAGCAGATATTCGGCGCCGAGGTGCCGATCCGGGCATAGAGGTTTTCGACATCCGGCGTGCCCTCGGCCGAGAAGGAAAGCCGACGGCAGGTGAAGCCGTGCGCCGTCAGTTCCTTTTCGAGAAGCGCAAGCGCGCCGCCTTCAACAGGCGTCACGCTCTCGCAGCGGACAAGGTCCTGGGTCAGCCGGACCGGATCGATCTGTGTGGTCACATCAATCCCGCAGCAGGTCGTTGATCGAGGTCTTGGAGCGGGTCTGCGCATCGACGCGCTTGACGATCACGGCACAGGACAGGCTCGGGCCCGGCGTGCCATCCGGCAGCGGCTTGCCCGGCAGGGAGCCCGGCACGACGACGGAATAGGACGGAACCCGGCCGACAAAGATCTCGCCGGTATCGCGGTCGATGATCTTGGTGGTCTTGGAAAGGAAGACGCCCATGGAGAGCACCGCGCCCTCCTCGACGATCACACCCTCGACAACCTCGGAACGGGCACCGATGAAGCAATTGTCCTCGATGATCACCGGAGAGGCCTGCAGCGGCTCCAGCACGCCGCCGATACCGACGCCGCCGGACAGATGCACGTTCTTGCCGATCTGCGCGCAGGAGCCGACCGTGGCCCAGGTATCGACCATGGTGCCCTCGTCCACATAGGCGCCCAGATTGACGAAGCTCGGCATCAGCACGACGCCCTTGGCGATGAAGGCGGAACGGCGGACAACGCAGTTCGGCACCGCGCGGAAACCGGCGGAACGAAAATGATTGGCGCCCCAGCCGGAGAACTTGGACGGCACCTTGTCCCACCAGACGGACGGGCCGTGATCGCCATCGACCGGACCGCCCGGGATGATATCCATGTCGTTCAGGCGGAAGGACAGCAACACCGCCTTCTTCGCCCACTCATTCACCTGCCATTTATGATCGCCGAGGGGCTGGGCTGTCCGGATGCTGCCATCATCAAGACCTGCCAGGGACTGCTCGACCGCGTCGCGGATCTCGCCCTTGGTTTCCAGACCGACATTGTCCCGGTCATCCCAGGCCGCATTGATCACTGTTTCGAGTTGGCTCGCGCTCATAGCCCCACACCCCATAACCTGCATGAAATTCGAGGCGCAACATGGGCACAGGGCCGATTTCTGTCAATCTGTACAACGTTGCTTTTTTGGCATTATGGCGCGAAGTAGGCACCGCCATTCTGGTGAATGACCTGACCCGTGATATATCCGGCGTCCGCACTGCAGAGAAACGCCACGGTCGCGGCGATCTCGTCCGCACGGCCCGGACGGCCGGCAGGAACATCCTTCACATAGTCCTCGATACGGGCCGGGTCCCATGCGGCGGTGAATTCCGTCCCGCCGACAAGACCCGGAGCAATGCCGTTCACCGTGACCCCACCGCCCGAAAATTCCCGCGCCAGTCCTACCGTAAGGCCGTTCAACCCGGCCTTGCTCGCGGCGTAGATCGCCGATCCCTGACTTCGGCCGCCGGTATAGGCGGCGATAGAGCCGATATTGACGATGCGTCCGCCGGGTCTCTTCAGGAATGGCGCGACGGCCATGGATATCTGGAAAGCGCCGGTCAGATTGGTCGCCAGAACCTCGTCCCAGTTCGCCCAAAGCTGTTCCCGCTCAAGGTCCGAGGCCCCGTTCCGGGCGATACCCGCATTGTTGATCAGCGCGGTTACTGACGTCCCGCTGCTTTTCAGGTCACCTGCAAGCCGGTCAAGCGATGCCCGATCCGCAACATCCAGAGCATAAGGCATCAATGACGGTCCAACCTTCTCCGCCAGACTTTCCAGCTTTGAAAGAGTGCGGCCGATACAGAGAACCGCGCCCTGCCCGGCCAGCCGCTCGGCGACCGCCGCTCCAATACCGGTTCCGGCACCGGTAACAATCGCAAGTTCTTTCGGGAAATCGATTTTCATGATCGCGTTCTCCTGTGAATCGAGGCGCGCTCTTTTTGACGTTCGAAAATCAATTCATCCAATATATGATTTAGATATGTTTGATATATTTCTTAGACTGAACATCAGCCTCCGCCAGCTTCACCAGTTCGCCATCGTCGCAGACGAGCTGCATTTCGGGCGCGCGGCCAAGCGGTTGAACATGACCCAGCCGCCGCTGAGCATGGCCATTCAAAACCTTGAAACCTCGCTTGGCATCAAGTTGTTCGACCGTAAGAATCGGCCGGTTTCCCTGACCGATGCGGGCACCGCCTTCCTCGCCGAGGTCGAACAGATCAGGGAAAAACTGGACCTTGCGATAACCCGCGCCCGAAAGATCGCGGCGGGCGAAGAAGGGGAGGTCCGGCTGGGAGTGCTTCCATCCTGCAGCATTCTGTCGGAAGTCCTGCGTGCCCTCAGGAGAGAGCGGCCCGGTCTGGCCATCGATCTGCGCGAAGCAACGACCGCCGAGCAGCTTGCCCTGATCCGGGAGCAGCACATCGATGCGGGATTGATACGGCCGCCAGTCGCCTGTCCCGAGGATCTGGAGCATCTGGTCGTCGCAAAACAGCCCCTCGTCGCCGTCTTGCCGGACGATCACCGTCTGAGCACATTGCCCGCTGTCCCGATAGACGCGTTCCGCGAAGAGCCGTTCATCGGGACCCCCACGGACAATGCAAACGGTCTTCATGGCCGGATCAGCGCATTGACCATGGCCAGGGGGTTCGAGCCGAACATCATTCAGGTGGTCCGTGAGATTCCGACGGTCATGGCGCTGGTCGCCGGTGGCCTCGGTGTCTCCATCGTGCCAAAAAGCAGGCTTGAAACCGGCTATTCGGGCGTCACCATCCGGCCCATAGAAATGCCTCGGGGAACACCAGCGCCGGAAATTGCCCTCTGGCTCGCCTGGTCACGCCACAATAACCGCGAGGCCCTGCATGGTTTTCTGGAAGCGGTGAGGCGGACATTGACCTAGCGCCATTCCTCGTTAAGCTGTCGCGCCATGAACATGATCCGGGAAATTGTCGTGGTCGGAAGGCGCATGGGCAAGGTGGCATAGCCGCCGGGCGAAAGCACCCATGCGCGGTAGGCAGGCCCCTCACGGGGCCTTTTTCATGACCAAAGCCCTCTCCCTCCGAACGTGCCAGAGATACCCGCCATGCCAAACCCTCACAACGGACCGCGCCTGTCCACGCTGATCCTGCTTTCGGCTCTCTGCATCCTTCCCATCAACATATTCCTCCCGTCGCTGACCAATATGGCGGCCGAATTCGGTGTGGAATACAGTGTGATCGGCCTCTCGCTGGCGGCCTATGCGGCCGCGTCCGCCATCCTGCAGATCGTTCTCGGGCCCCTGTCCGACAGGTTCGGACGCCGGCCGGTCATCCTTTCCGGCCTCGCACTCTTCATGGCCGCCACGGCGGGATGCATTTTCGCGCCGGATATCTGGACCTTCCTGGGATGCCGGTTACTCCAGGCCGTGATCGCACCGACCTATGCCGTGGCCCTCGCCGTTATCCGGGATACGACCGGCAAGGAGGAGGCGGCGAGCCGGATCGGATATCTCGCGATGTCCTGGGCCGTGGCGCCCATGCTCGGCCCAAGCCTGGGCGGATTGCTCGACGAGGCATTCGGATGGCGGGCAAGCTTCTGGTTCCTTGAGGCCTTCGGGCTTGCCGTCTTTGCCCTCTGCTGGGTGGATCTTCGGGAAACGAACCACTCCCGCTCGGGCTCCATCGGCGCACAATTCCGCGCCTACCCGGCGCTCATCGCTTCCGGGCGGTTCTGGTCCTATGCGCTGTGCATGGCCTTCTCGGTCGGCGCCTTTTTCGCCTTCCTCGCCGGGGCACCGCTCGCCGCCGGTTCAGCCTTCGGTCTCTCGCCCGTGATGCTCGGCCTCGGCATGGGGTCGATCACCGCAGGCTTCATGTTCGGAAGCTTTCTCTCCGGGCGTTTCGCCGGGAGGGTTCCGCTAACGACCATGATGCTCGCCGGGCGAACGCTCGCCTGCATGGGTATTCTTCTTGGACTGCTGCTCTATGCCGTACAGGTCGATCACGTCATGGCGCTGTTCGGCCCCTGCATGCTGGTCGGCGTGTCAAACGGCCTGACCATTCCGAGCGCGAATGCCGGCGCGATCTCGGTGCATCCGAAGCTCACCGGCAGCGCGGCCGGCCTCGCGAGCGCCATCACCGTGGCGGGCGGCGCCACCATGGCATCGATCGCCAGCGCAGTGCTCACGGCAGAGAACGCCCGCTACGCGCTTCTTCTCGTGATGCTCGGGTCGGCGCTGGTCGCTCTTGCGGCGGCATTGGTGGCGCGCCGCCTTGAGCATATCCGGCCGGAAAGCACCGGAGCGTAGTTCTCAGGCCGATTGCGGTACGGAGAGCCCGTTCAGCCAGGCCGTCAGATCTTCGGCGACATGATGGACATAGGGTTCTTCCGCCCCTTCCTTCGCCCAGTCGAGCGTGCCGGAAAGCCAGACCGTTGCCATGCCAAGCGCGGCGGCGGGCTCCAGATTACGGGCCATATCCTCGACCATCACGCACCGCGCGGGATCGAGCCCGTAGCGGGAAACCAGCGCATTGTAGGGGTCCGGGTTCGGTTTCGGCACGTACCCGGCCGCGACGATATCGAACACATCCTCGAAATGATGGTCGACGCCGATCCGCCCCATGATCCGCCGCGCATGGGGAACCGAGCCGTTGGTGTAGATGATTTTCCGCCCCGGCAACCGGCTGATGGCCGCCTCAAGCGCGTGGTCCGGCGCGATATCCGCGACATCAATGTCATGAACGAAATGGAGATATTCCTCTCCATCAATGCCATGCTCCACCATCAGGCCGTTCAGAGTCGTCCCGTAACGCCGGAACATGTCCTTCTGCAAGGCGCGGGCTGGCTCGTGTTCAAGTGAGAAACGGGTCTGGACATACTCCGTTATCCGGGTGGAAACCCGGGCAAATATGTTGCTTCCGGCGGGATAGAGAGTGTTGTCGAGATCAAAGATCCAGGTATCAACCGTCTTCGCGTCCAGCATTAGCTTGTCTTTTAGCTGATTGTTTTCTTTCATCGCCCTAAAGTGGCCGCTCAGGCCGACGCGGGCAAGCGTGACAATCGTTACAGCCTGGTATGGGGATCGGCGAGGGAAACGCGACGTGACACAACAAGAGAACAGTACCGGCGCGATGGAAAATCAGGACCCGGGCGCGTTTGCGGGAGCTGATCTGGGTCAAATCCTGCACTTGCTGGAAGATGGCGCACCGCTCTTTCAGTATCCGGGGCCGGTTCTGCTGCTGGATCGGGAAAAGAAGATCATCGCGGCAAATCCCGCGGCCATGTCCCTGGTGCACGGGATCATGTCCGGCAGTGCCCTTTCGGTAATCGCCCTGGTCAGCGCCACCCTCTCCAGCGGCGGCCGGCCGCAGAACATGAAAATCCTGGACGAGGAAGCGGGACGCACGACCGATATCACCGCCCTGCCGGTCGATGATGGCGCGCATGTGCTGCTGCTGGGCCGGGATATCTCGCTCGACCAGAACCTGCGCAACGCCCTCGTCGAATCCCGCCAGCGCTACAAGGACCTGGTTGAAATCTCCAGCGACTTCGCCTGGGAAACCGATGCCCGCGGCACGTTCGTCTTCGTCTCCACCGCGGGCGCGCTAGGCTATGAGCCGGACGAGCTGGTTGGGCATGCCGCCGACGATTTCGTCAGCAAGATCGATGGCATTCAGACAGTGACGCCCTTTAATGCGCGGGAGCCTTCCACCGGCATCGAATTCCGCTTCCGCCGGGCGGATGGCAGCATCGCCGAACTGGAAGCCTCCGCCGCTCCCCTGCATAGCGAAGACGGAAGCTGGCTCGGCGCCCGTGGCGTCTGCCGGGACGTGTCCGAGGCTCGGCGGCGCGACGCGGCGCTGGCGAAGGCCCGCAATCGCGAGCGGCTGATGGCCTATATCGTGCGAACCATCCGCGACGAGCTGGATCCGAAAGCCATGCTGGCCTCCGCCGCCCGCGCGATTGCCCGCTCCCTCGCCTCGGACGGCTGCGTGATCTGCCGCAGGAATGACGCGGGCGGCCTAATGCTGGCGGCCGAACTCGGCGACGCCCCCGAGGCGTTTCTCGCCGATCTGCTCACCTCCGGGGCCGAAACCCTGGCCCCGGCCACGCTGACCGATGCGGAAGGCGTGAATATCCTCGCCTACCCGACCGGCTATCACCAGAAAGCGAACGGCGCGGTGATCCTCTGGCGGGACACTATCGGCGGCGCCTGGAACGAGGATGACAGCGACCTGATGAAAGAGGTCTCGAACCAGATCGGCATCGCCATCGAGCAGGTCGCCTCCCATGAGAATCTGGAACTGCTGTCGACAACGGACCCGCTGACCAAACTGCTGAACCGGCGCACTTTCCAGCAGCGCCTTGACGACCGTCTGGCGAAAGCCGGAGAAGGCGGTGCGCTGATCTATGTCGATCTGGATAACTTCAAGCTGGTGAACGACAATCTCGGCCATCAGATGGGCGACAAGGTGCTGCTCGACGTTGCCGCGATGCTGCATGACGCAGCCGGGAAACAGGATATGCCGGCCCGGCTCGGCGGCGACGAATTCGTGATCTGGTTCGACGGCGCCGGCCGGGAGGCCGCCCGCACCAAGGCCGAGGAACTCCTCAAGGCCGCCACGACCCTGGCAAGATATGCCGTGGACGAGACCCGCAAGGTCGGCATGTCGATCGGTATCGCCTGTATCGGCGGGCAGCCCTATGCACCCTCCGAGAATGCCGAAAGCCTGGTCGCCCGCGCCGACGAAGCGATGTATGAGATCAAGCATGGCGGCAAGAACGCCTACGCTTTTGCAAAAGACCCGGAAGACAGCGGAGACCGCAGTGATGGCCACTGAACCGAAGCGGCGGATGAGCGACACCGAAAAAGCCGTTTACGAGAAAGCGAAGAGCGTCGCCGCGAGCCAGGATCTGGCGGAGCGCCGGCGTCTTGCGGAAGACCATCTGACGCCGCCCGAGATCCTGTTCTTCCTGGCCGAAGACGACAATAGCGAGATCCGCCAAGCGGTCGCCGCCAACACGGCAACACCGCGCCATGCCGACCAGTTTCTGGCAAAGGACGAGAGCGACGATGTCCGCTCCATCGTTGCCCGCAAGGTCGCGGCGATTGCCCCGAACCTGAGCTCGGAGCGGCGGGACAGTATCCGCAAGCTGACCGTCGAGGTTCTGGAGACACTGGCACAGGATCAGGTCGAGCGTGTCCGGTCTGTACTGGCGGACGCGATAAAGGATTTGCCGGATGTCCCGCCGGAGCTGATCACCCGCGTCATCGCAGTGCTGGCCCGGGACACCGCCCTTTCGGTCTCCGGACCGATCCTGGAACATTCTCCGCTGCTGTCGGACGAGTTGCTTGTCGAGATCATCCGGAACGAGCCCGTGGCCGGTGCTCTGTCCGCCATCTCACGCCGCCAGGCCGTGTCGGAGCGGGTGTCGGATGCGGTCATTTCGGCAAAGGACGATGCCGCCATCGCCGATCTTCTTGGCAACAAGTCCGCACAGATCCGGGAAGAAACACTGGATGAGTTGATCGAGGGCGCGCCGGACAAGCCCGTGCTGCACAGGCCGCTGGTGACACGGCCGAAACTGCTCGGCCGCCATGCTTTGAGTCTGGCCAGGTTCGTCGGCTACGCACTGGTCGCCGAACTCAGCAAACGCGCGGATCTCGGCGCGGAAACCTCGGCTCACCTGGCCGCCGAGATTGAGAAACGGCTGGCGGAAAACCCCGCCCTGGCAGAAGGCGACGGTATCGTCACCGGGCGCGAGCGGGCCCGGCAGATGTATGAAAACGGAACCTTGTCCGAAGAGGCGGTGCGCGATGCGGTCAGCGAAGGGAAACGCCCCTTCGTGCTGGCCGCGTTCGAGCTGATCACCGGCCTTTCGGAAGATGCCGTGCACAGCCTTGCCTCGTCGATCAATCCGAAGGCCGTGATCGCGCTGGTGTGGAAAGCCGGATACAGCATGGATTTCGCCGTGCAGCTTCAGCTTCGTCTCGCCAACATCCCGCCGGAAAAGGCTCTCAAGCCAACCGATGAGGGCGGCTTCCCTCTCAGCGATGACCAGCTTTCCTGGCAGATCGAGCTGGTGAGCGAAGAAACCGAAGAGACGGAAGAAGACACCTAACCGGGGGCGTCTATCAGGACGCCACCTCGGGCCGCGCCGGCTCGTTCTCTTCTTTCTGCCAGTCGTTACCGGCGGAAATCACGCAGGTCTGTCCGCCCGGTGTGGAAATGGCGATCGTCCAGCTTCCGGTCTTGGAGCTGAAGATCTGCACAAAGTTTCCCGCTCCGTCGAATCCGGAAGCGGAAACCGCCTCGCCGTATTTCTTTCCGAGCTGGTTAACCAGGTCTCCGTGCTGTGTGCAAAGCCGCGGGTCAATTGCACTGGCCGGTGCCACGAAAGAAACAATTCCGGCAACAATGGCGGCGGCGCCGATGCTGCGCTTCGCATAATTCTTCAGACTTACACTCACGGCATTATCCTTTCCGAGAAATACGCCGATCCCAGTGCCCGGCCCGACATCCGTCTTGCCGCGGCACTTTTCGGAGAAGCCCCGGAGGCTTCCAATTGCTATGATTGTACAGAAGGATCGTTGACAAATCGCAAACGGGAATCCCGCCGATTTACACTATTCGTTAAGAATAATATCGAAAATAAATCTGCTATTTTAATGGCTTGGAATAATTTTGCCGGATCATGCGGAAGCCGGGTTCTTACGACTTCCGCCGATCGGGATCAGCCGCGGATGATGGTCCCGACGCCATGCGGCGTGAAGAGTTCAACCAGACAGGCATGCGGCACACGGCCATCGAAAATAACCGCCGCGCGGGCACCGTTCTCGACCGCGTCGATGCAGGTTTCGATTTTCGGGATCATGCCGCCCGAAATGGTCCCGTCCTCGATCAGGTTGCGGGCTTCGACGACACTGAGTTCCGGGATCAGGTTGCCGTTCTTGTCCAGAACGCCGGCCACATCAGTCAGCAGCAGGAAACGGGCAGCGTCCGATGCAGAGGCAATGGCACCGGCGGAGGTGTCCGCGTTGATATTGTAGGTCTCGCCATCCTCGCCAAAGCCGATAGGAGCGATCACCGGGATCAATCCGCCTTCGGCAAATGTTTTCAGGATGCTGACATCCACGCTCTCCGGCTCACCGACGAAGCCGAGATCGAGCACCTTCTCGATATTGCTGTCCGGATCGATCTTGGTGCGTTGCAGCTTGCGCGCGGTGATCAGGTTACCGTCCTTGCCGGAAATGCCTATGGCCCGGCCACCGGCCGCATTGATAGCCGCGACGATACTTTTGTTGATGGAGCCGGACAGGACCATTTCGACGATCTCGACCGTGGCGCTGTCAGTGACCCTCAGGCCATCGATGAATTCGCTCTTGATGGCCAGCCGTTCCAGCATCTTGCCGATCTGCGGGCCACCGCCATGCACCACAATCGGGTTCATGCCGACCTGCTTCATCAGCACCATGTCGGCAGCGAAGGACTGGAACAGCTCGTCGTCGCCCATTGCGTGGCCGCCGAACTTCACGGCAACCGTCTTGCCGCTGTATCGGCGCATGAACGGCAAGGCCTCGGTCAGAATACCGGCCTTGGAAAGCCATTCCTGCCGCAACTCATTCAAAGACGATTCGCTCATGTTCTTCCCCCCAACGCTATCCGTTCCCGGCGCCGGCCCCAACGCTGATCAGTCCGCCAGCGCGGCGAGCCCCGCTCTCAGCTCCGCTATACCCGTTCCCTTGTCCGCACTGCTGCAGACGATGACCGGATGCGCCGCGACATGCTTGAGCAGTTCCGCCTGCGTCTCCGCCACGATCGCATCCAGCTCAGGTTTCTTAGGTTTGTCGACCTTGGTCAGAACGACCTGATAGGACACTGCCGCCTGATCCAGCATATCCATCATCTCGCGGTCCGTGTCCTTGAGGCCGTGGCGGGAATCCACCAGCAGCAGCACGCGCTGCAGCACCGTGCGGCCTTTCAGGAACTGACGCAGGGTGCGGTTCCAGGCCTCGACCGTGGTCTTGGAGACCTTGGCATAGCCGTAGCCCGGCAGATCCACGATCATCAACCGGTTGCCCAGATTGAAGAAGTTGAGCTGCTGGGTCCGGCCCGGCGTGTTTGACGTGCGTGCCAGCGTCTTTCGGCCGGTCAGCGCGTTCACCAGGCTCGACTTGCCGACATTGGAACGGCCGGCAAAGGCGATTTCCGGCATGGTCGCTTCCGGCAACTGGTCAAGCCGCGCCGCGCCCCAGACAAAACCGCATTCCTGGGCAAACAGGTGCCGTCCTGATTCCAGTTCTTCCGGGGTCAGCTCGTCGGTCATATCGCTCCTACTTGACGCCCATGCGCCACATGATGAGCCGCTGCTGGGCAATCGAAAGCAGGTTGTTCCAGGCCCAGTAGATCACCAGACCGGCCGGGAAATTCGCCAGCAGGAAGGTAAAGAAGATCGGCAGGAACATGAACACCTTGGCCTGGATCGGGTCGGCCGGCTGCGGGTTCAGCCTCTGCTGCAGGAACATGGTCAGGCCCATGAGGATCGGCCAGACACCGATCATCGGGATGAATGCCGGCGGAGTCCACGGGATCAGACCGAACAGGTTGAACAACGTGGTCGGATCCGGCGCCGAGAGATCATGGATCCAGCCAAAGAATGGCGAATGGCGCATTTCGATGGAAACGAACAGCACCTTGTAGAGCGAGAAGAAGACCGGAATCTGGATGATGATCGGCAGACAACCGGAGGCCGGATTGACCTTCTCCTTCTTGTAGAGCGCCATCATCTCCTGATTCAGGCGCTGCTTGTCATCCGCATATTGCTCGCGCAGGGTCTGCATCTTCGGCGTCAGCTCGCGCATCTTCGCCATCGATTTGTACGACTTGTTCGCCAGCGGGAAGAACACCGCCTTGACCGCGACGGTGAAGATCAGGATGGCGATGCCGAAATTCCCGACCACTCCATGCAGCCAGGACAGCGCGTAGAAGAACGGCTTGGTCAGGAAGTAGAACCAGCCGAAATCCACGGCCAGATCGAAATTCGCGACGTTATATTCCTCTTCGTACTTGTCGAGGAGCTTGACCTCTTTCGCCCCGGTGAAGAGATGCACCTTGGACTCGGCCACGCCACCGGCAGCGATCGCCCGGGCAGAGCCCAGATAATCCGTCTGATAACGGTCATCCTGCTGCCGGATCGTATGCATGAAGCGATATTTGATGGCTTCGTCCTGGGCCGGCACCAGTGCGGCCAGCCAGTATTTGTCGGTAATCCCGATCCAGCCGCCGGTCGCCGAAACCTCGACATCCCCGTCTTCCTGGAGATCGTCGTAATCAACTTCCTTCAGGGTCTCGTCAAAGACGCCGAGCGGACCTTCATGCAGGATATAGAATCCCGCTGTCTTCGGCGTGCCGCCACGGGAAATCAGGCCGTACGGGAAAAGCGTCACCGGCTCACCGCCGGTGTTCCGCACTTTCTGCGTCACGGAGAACATGAACTGGTTGTCGATGGCGTAGGTGCGCTCGAAAGTAAGGCCCGCGCCATTGTCCCAGGTCAGGGTAACCGGCTGGTTCGGGCTGAGCGTCTCGCTGTCAGCGGTCCACACCGTCTTTGCGTTCGGCACCGGGATGCCTTCGACTTCGGGAACCCAGCCAAACTCGGCATAATAGGATTTAGGCGCGCCAACCGGCTTCAGCAGGTGAATGTTGTCGCTGTCCTTGTCGAGGCTTTCCCGATAGTGGGTCAGGATCGCATCGTCGATGCGGGCGCCCACGGTCGAGATCGTACCGCGCATGCCTGGCGCATCGATCCTGATCCGTTTCGGATCCGCCGCGATCTCCCGCCGTGCCTTGGCAGCATCCTCGGCCGACATCTTGGTGCTGCCCGGCAGGACAGACCCTCCGACCGGAGCGCCGGACGGAACGTTCGACGCCGAGGGCGTGGAAGACTCGCTTGCTCCGGACGCCTGGAGTTCGGCCTGTCGAGCCTGCTCCTGCTCGACCCTCGGAACTTCATAGAAAAACTGAAACCCGACCAGGATCGCCACTGATAGCACGACGGCGAAAATCAGGTTTTTTTGCTCGTTCATTGTTCGGCCCGACAATTGTGATGCATTTGGGAAGCGGCCCCATCCCGCTCGGGGACGGGATCATAGCCACAGCCGCCCCAGGGATGACAGCGCAGAATCCGTTTAAGTGTAAGCCAGCCACCGCGAATGGCGCCGTAACGCTCAATAGCGTCGAGACCATAGCGCGAACAGCTCGGCTCAAAACGGCAGTTAGTCCCGAGAAACGCAGAAAACGTGTAGCGATAGAATAGAATCAGCCCGCGGAAAAGCCAGGCCAGCGGAGACGCGGCGGAAGAAATCACGTCCGCACCTCCTGCTTGAGGGCATTCACCTTGCCAAGCGCACGCTTGAGATCGGCAAGCAAACCATCATAGGAACGGGTCAGAGTATTCGCGCGGGCGATCAGGACAAATTCATGTCCCGGTATGGCCATTGCGTTCAATACATCATGAACCACGGCTCTGAGCCTTCGTCTTGCCCGGTTGCGCTGGACCGACCCGCCAACCTTGCGGCTGGCGGTATAGCCGACCTTGATCTCGGTCTCATAACCGGGTTCAAGCGGACGGGCCTGCAGGACTATCCCCTGCGTAACGGCTTTACGGCCGGTCCGGGCAATCGTGAGGAACTGGCTGCGCTTTTGCAGGCGCTCCAACGTTCCTGAGGACGGATTGCGCATGGCAAAAGAGCTTTCTGAAATGCACGCGACCCGGCCAGTCTGGCCGGGCAGCAGCATTTTAGGCGGACAGACGCTTGCGGCCTTTGGAGCGCCGGTTACGAATGACATGACGGCCGCCAACGGTCGCCATGCGGGACCGGAAGCCATGACGGCGCTTGCGTACGAGGACGCTGGGCTGATAGGTGCGTTTCACGGGAAGTCTCCGTCGACGTAAAATATAGCAATCTCGCGAGTGCCGGGCTGTATATAGTTTTGCCTTGCCCGAGTCAACGCAGGTGCGCACGGTATGCCGCAGAAATGCAATAATCGCCCGCCCCAGCCCGGCTTTTCCTCACGCCAAGGTGACTGGTTGTGCCTCGACCGGCAGGCGACATAGGTGTCTTGGATATACCGTCACGGTTCGGGCGCTGACCGCCCGGGCCGTGGCTCCGGGACCAAATGCCGAGGAGCGCGCCGAAAGCGATGAAGACAAACATTCCCGCCGCCAGAAATACCGAACAGGAAATATCGGCGGATATCTGCGTCATCGGCGGTGGCTCGGGCGGACTGTCCGTCGCCGCCGGTGCGGTACAGATGGGAGCCTCCGTCGTGCTGTTCGAGCGCGGCCTGATGGGCGGCGACTGCCTGAACTACGGATGCGTCCCCTCCAAGGCCATGCTCGCGGCAGGCCATGCCGCCGCCACGGCGCGCACGGCCGGACGCTTCGGGATCTCCCTGCCGGAGCCCGAGGTCGATTTTAGCAAGGTCCACGACCATGTCCGGGACGTGATTGCCGGTATCGAGCCGCATGATTCCGTCGAACGGTTCGAGGAACTTGGCGTCCGGGTGATCCAGGCGCAAGCCAGCTTCACGGATGCCCGCACGGTCAGCGGGGGCGGCTTCCGGGTTCAGGCCCGGCGTTTCGTGATCGCCACCGGCTCCAGCGCCATGATCCCGCCCATCCCCGGTCTCGACAACACTCCCTATCTGACCAACGAGAGCATTTTCGATCTGATCGAGCGGCCGGATCACCTGCTGATCGTCGGCGGCGGTCCGATCGGCTGCGAGCTGGCCGAAGCGCACCGCAATCTCGGCGCGGATGTTACGCTGATCGAAGCCGCCCGCCTGCTCGGTAATGAAGACGAGGAAGCGGCTGAAGTCCTGCGCGCGCATCTGACCGACATCGGCGTCACCCTTCTCGAAGGCGCCATGGTGAAAGAGACCGCCGGCTCCGGAGGAGCTGTCCGGCTGTCCGTCGAGCAGGACGGCACAGAGCTGCAGATCGAAGGCAGCCACCTTCTGATCGCCGCCGGCCGCAGCCCTAATATCAACGGGCTCGGCCTGGAGGCCGCCGGGATCAAGCATGGCAGGGCCGGGATAGAGGTTGATGCCGGGCTCAAGACCAGCAACCGGAAAGTCTATGCCATCGGCGATGTCGCAGGTGGCCTGCAATTCACCCATGTCGCCGGGTATCACGCCAGCATCGTGATCCGCAGCGCCCTCTTCCGCCTGCCGGCGAAGGCCGGTCACGGCGCCGTGCCGCGCGTCACCTACACAGACCCCGAGTTCGCTCAGGTCGGCCTGCTGGAACGGGAAGCCCGCGCGCAGCACGGCGAGAAACTGCGGGTGCTGAAATGGCCCTATCAGGAGAATGACCGGGCCAGGGCAGAACGCGTCACGAATGGCTTCATCAAGGTCATGGTGCTGAAGAACGGCAAAGTGCTGGGGGCGACAATCGTCGGCAAGGGGGCCGGAGACCTGATCCAGACCTGGGCCATGGTGATCGCCCAGAAGATCAAGATCGGCGCCGTTGCCTCCTCGATCGTCGCCTACCCGACGCTCGGGGAAATCGGCAAGCGTGCCGCCGGATCCTTCTTCACGGAGACACTCTTCAGCCCGCGCATGCGCAAAATCGTCCGCTTCCTCGCCGCCTTCGGGTAAACTTGCCCCGCGGGTTACGTCGACGGACATTTGTATATGCTGGGCTTTGCCAACAGTCTCTCTTTCCGGCTCCTGTTGCTCACGGTGTTTTTCATCATGGTGGCGGAAGTGCTGATCTACACGCCGTCGATTTCGCGGTACCGGTTGAGCTATCTGCAGGAGAAGCTGGCCGAGGGGCATCTCGCGGCCCTGTCCGTCAAGGCGGCGCCCGACGGCATGGTGACCGAAATGCTGGCCCGCCAGCTTCTAGATCATGTCGGCGCCTACAGCATCATCGCCAATGACGATTCCAATTTCATGCCGATGCTTCGCCGGACCGACGTTCCGGAGCCGCATATTGCCGTCGACCTCAGAAGCACCGGCGTTCTCACCCTGATCCTCGATGCATTCGAAACCCTGGTGCAAACCCGCAACCGGGTCATCCGGCTGCATGGCCAGTCACCTCGGGACCCGGACATCTTCGTCACCATGGTCATCGACGAGCGGCCCATGCATATGGAAATGCTGGATTTTTCCTGGCGCATCCTGACGCTCTCGGTGGTGATCTCGCTCTTTACCGCAGCCCTTGTCTTTCTTTCCCTGCGCTGGCTGATGGTGCTTCCCATGCAACGCATCACCAGCAGCATGATCGCCTTCCGGCAACGCCCGGAAGACCCGACATCCGATCTGCCCGCCTCTGACAGACGGGACGAAATCGGCATCGCGGTCCGCGAGCTCGCGGGCATGAAGCAGGGCGTCCGCCGGGCACTGCGGCAGAATATGCGGCTTGCGACGCTCGGCACGGCGGTGAACAAGATCAACCACGATCTGCGCAACATGCTGGCAACGGCAACCCTGGTTTCCGACCGCTTCGCCGAAAGCTCCGATCCCTTCGTCCGCAAAGCGGTGCCGCCCTTTCTCAGAACCATCGACCGGGCCGTCAAACTCTGCTCGGACACCCTGAATTTCACGCAAGAATCTGTCCCGCTCATGACCGAGAGGATGACCCTGCAGGCCCTGCTGGACGACATCGTTCCGGAACTGAGCAATTCGGCGGCGGAAGGCCATCTGGCCATAGAGCTCGACGCGCCCCCCCGAGTGCTCGTATCGGTCGATCCCGACCAGATTTACCGAATTTTCGCCAATCTCGCCTCGAACGCATCCCGGGCCGGGGCAAGCCGCTTCCATATCGGGTTTGACTATGATGACGGAACGCTGGCGCTTCTGTTCCAGGATGACGGCCCCGGCATCCCGGACCCCATCCGGGAGAAACTGTTTTTGCCCTTCCAGCTCTCCGGCAATGGCGGGGGGTCCGGGCTCGGGCTCGCCATTGCCCGCGATATCGCGCGAGCGCATGGCGGAGCGCTTTTCCTGGCCAACACCGGAGCGGCGGGCAGCAGTTTCAGACTTGAATTGCCGTGTCCGGCCACCGGATGATCAAGTGCCGACCGCCTGCACAGCCTGATGCAGCATAATAACGCACGCCGAGCGGCTTCCACCGCGCGGCCGAAAACGGTAGTGTGGGGTCAGGCATGGCCATTGGGACCGATAAAGATCCCTCGACAGGCGCGGACCGGAGCATCGGATGCAAAGCATTTCGGGAGAGAATAGCGCAACCGCAGTGGCTCCCTCGCCTTGCGATGATTGCGATATTCGCGATCTCGCGATCTGCGGCGCTCTTCGCGCGGATGAAGTGCAACGGCTGACCGCCATCCTGTCCTCGGTCGAGCTGGCTTCCGGCGATCCGATCGTGGATGAGGGAGAGCCGGCCGATTACGTCTATACGCTGACGGCAGGCACGGTCCGGCTTTACAAACTGCTCGCGGATGGCCGCCGTTCTGTAACCGGCTTTCTCTTTCCCGGTGATTTTCTCGGTGTATCCCACCGCGATGCCTATGGCTTCAGCGCTGAAGCCATAACGCCCGCGACGCTCTGCCGGTTTCCGCGCACCCAGCTTGAAGCCCTGCTGGAGGAAATCCCAACACTCGAACATCGGCTTTTCGCCCGCGCTTCCGAGGAACTAGGCCTGATGCAGGAGCAGATCGTGCTGCTTGGCCGGAAGACCGCAGCGGAGCGCGTTGCCTCCTTCTTCCGCGGCCTCGCCGCCCGTCAGGTAAAGCGTCATTTACCTGCGAACCCGATTGCCGTCCCCATGACGCGCACGGACATCGCGGATTATCTCGGCCTGACCACGGAGACGGTCAGCCGGACGATTACCCAACTGAAGAACAAGAAGCTGATCACGGTCGAGCATGGCTCCCGCATCCGGATCGAGGATGAAGAGCTGCTCGACGAGCTGGCCGAGGCGCTTTAGCGGCCCAACCCTCTAGCGACGGAGCGAGGAAATCGGCTCGACCGGGCGCGGCTCCAGATCCCACGGGAAATGAATCCAGGTATCCTGGCTGACCTCGGTCACGAAGGTATCGACCAGCGGTCGGCCGGCCGGCTTGGCATAAACAGTGGCGAAATGCGCCTTCGGCAGCATTGCCCGGACTGCCTTCGCCGTTTCCCCGGTATCGACAAGATCATCGACGATCAGCCAGCCGGTACCGTCACCCGCGATATCGCAATTCTTCATCATTTTGATCGTGCCGCGTTCCTTGTCGGAGCCGTCGACCCCGTAGGAGGCGACACTGACCGTGTCGATGATCCGGATGTTCAGCTCACGGGCCACGACGGCGGCAGGGACGAGCCCGCCACGCGTGATCGCCACGATCCCCTCGAACGGGCCGACTTCCGTCAGCCGCCATGCCAGGGCTTTTGCCGTCCGGTGAAGCTCTTCCCAGCTGACCGGGAAAGACTTGTTGAAAGCAGCCTGATCGTCACTTGGCATGGCCTACATCCATCAATGTCGCAAAAAGATGTGGCGACATAGCCCGGCCGGCGAAATTCCGCAACGCTGAATGCCATAATCGCGCCGCTACCGGTACTTCTAGGCGGATTTCGCTTCGGCCTGGATCAGTTGCACACTGGCAATCCGCCAACTCCCGTCAGCCTGCCGTTCCATCTCGTAGGCAGCCAGATAGGCCAGCCCGTCCGGTCCGATGAAAAAAACGATCTGCACCGGCCGGAGTCCGGAGGCATCAAGATCACGGAACGTCACCTGTTTGGGTCTGTAGACCGCGCGGTACCCGCCCAGCACCATGTCCCGGAACCGGTCGGGCGATCCGAAAATTGTCTGAAGCGCCGGACTGGCATAGGAGAAGGCCCCGGCCCAGTCATCACGCTGGAAGGCGTTCAGCTGCTGATTGATGGTATCGCGAATATCCTCACCGGATACCGGATCACCGGCCTGGACAGGCTTTGACACAAACAAGGCGGCAAGCAAGAAGAGGCAAAAAACGAAGGACCGCATGAGCTGGCTCCTTTTCCGCATGATCACGCACTCTCTACGCTCTCACGGGCAGCCCAGATCAATCAGGCGCACGGCGCATCGCTCCGGGAGGGCAGGTTTCGCGCATGAAAAAAGCGCCGCCCGGAGACCGGACGGCGCTTTTTCTATCTCTGTCTCTGTCTTTAGCGAACGAACAGACGAACCTCGTTGCTCGACGTATCGCCGGCCGTGGTCGCCGACAAAGCCACCCGGCTGGGCGGCAAGCCCATATCGGTCAGCGCACGAAGAACATCCTGTGCATTCTTCCGCGCCTTGCTGGTATCGAGCGCAGCCTGTGCGGACGAGCCGCCGGACGGGGAAACCGCCACAAGGTCGAAGGACGCATCGGGGCGCCGCTCCAGAGCGCGACTGACAGCAGTATAAAGCGCCTGCTGATAGTTCACATTGCTCCGGTCGAAGCGAATCACCACAAGAGGCCGCCGGGAACCGGAGGCGGAGTTCAGACCACGGGTCTGCGCCATCGGTGTCGCCGTTGCCGTGGCACCGCCCATCCCGTAGGTCCGGGAGGCAAGGCTGGAGCCGAAGAACTCACCGTTCTTGATGGCGAGGGCCAAGGTGTTCAGATCGTTCCGCTCGGTCGCGACATACCGGCTCTGGCGGCGGATATCGTCGCTCAGCTCGGTCAGCAAACGATCGACCAGAACCACTGTCCGGTTGACGTCGTCTTCAAGCACCTCAAGCTGCCGGTGATCTTCATCAACCGCGCCGGAGAGCCCGAAGGCAGCCCGTGTTGCGTCGAGCAGGTATGTGGACAGCGCGGCATCGGCAGCGACCCTGTTCGAAAGGTCGTTCATATCGCCAATGTCGGCGTTCACCTGCTCAAGCAAGCGTTGCGATTCGTTCCACGAGGAAACCAGCATCGGATTACCCGGCGTCGTGCCGACCTGCAGGCGGGAGCGAATCGTCGCAACCGACTGATGATAGGTCTGCGCATTGCCGATCGTCCGCTGCCGTACGTTCTGCAAATCGCCGTTATGAGACCTGATGGACTCCTGCAAGCGACGCAGATCGTCTCGGAGCTGGACCACCTTGTTGCCGACAAAGGTGCCTGTAGCGGCTCCCGGTCGGGGTGGCTGCACCTCGAAATTCGTGGAATTCAGACTAAGCGGCTGCTGTGCGCTGGCACTAAGCGGCTGACCGGAGGTCTCGCCAGCAGACGGCTGGATGGCCACCTGACTGGGCGTTTGCCCCGATGTTTGAGCGGAACCGGCAGGATCTTCGCCGGAAAGGCTCGGCCACAAAGCGTCTGATGAGAAAGAACAGCCCCCCAAAAGGAGAACCATTGCGCCCAGGACAACGAGCGACGAGCGATTAAGAACCATAGGACGCTGTCACCTTGTAAATAGGTGTTATGTTTGCTGCGGTTTCAGGTAGATCCGTGCGACCGACCAATGCCGACCCCCCTAGCAATGAGCCTCGGCGATCCGCCCTTTCGGGTAGGAGTCCCCGCCTTCGTCCACCCCCGACCGGTACGGGAAAAGACGATGGAATAAGCTTGCCGACGCAGTCCCCCACTGATGGTAGCCGCAAGCCGCGAAATTCGTAGGGATAGTAACCAATGCCAATCGGGCCTACAAGTTGTTTTGCCAGACGATTCCGTAAGATAAGCGCTTGCGTTTCCAAATCGGCTTGAGTATGTTCCGGCCTCCTTCGGGAGCGACATGCTTTCAAGGGGCGCCCGTAGCTCAGTTGGATAGAGTGCTTGACTACGAATCAAGAGGTCGGGAGTTCGAATCTTCCCGGGCGCACCAACTAACATCCCCCCTTTGAATTTCCCTGTATGCCTGCCTCCAAGCGTCCCCGAAGCGGGGCCGCCGCAGCGATAAGCCTTAAACAAACTGAATATTAATCTCTGCGTCCCTATATTGGGTACAGGCTGCCCGCAAGCTTGAACGAGAGATTATGACAAAGCTTTCAAAAGAAGATCTGCGCGCCCTTCGGGTGATGATCGTGGAAGATGACCCGCCGACGCGGATGTTGATGCGAACCTTCATGGAGCATCTTCTCTTTGACGATGTCACCGAACGCGAGAATGGCGAGGCGGCCCTGAAGGACCTGACCCGGCGGCATTATGATCTCGTCGTAACGGATCTTGAGATGCAGCCGATGAACGGGTGGGACATCCTGCATCACATACGCCGCGATCCGAACGTCACGAATCCCTACGTCCCGGTTATTCTCGTTACCCAGCATGCCAGCAAGGAAGCTGTCCTCAGGGCCCGGGATTATGGCGCGAGTGCTTTTGTCGCCAAGCCGGTCGACTTCAAGAATTTGCAGCGGACAATCATGACCGTGCTTTCCGACGCCCGCCCGTTCGTGAAGTCGGACGATTATGCCGGACCGGACCGCCGGCGGCAGGACAAACTTCCAAGTGGCGGTAAATATAAGCGGGACGACGATTACCGCTGGTAACCCGTCACGTTTTCTCCATCACGCTCACCCCATCATGTTTCCGGGGATAGGCGGCATTCCTCGCGATAGGGTGTCAGCCTTGGCACCTGGCCCCGGTTCAGACGGTCCTGCATGTCCGTCCAGTATTCCAGCGTCAACAGATCGCCATGCGCTTCCCGGAAAACACGCCGGAGACGACGGTTCTCGATCCTGAGATGCGTTTCCAGCTCCTCCGGCAGGAAGATCACGCCCTCCTCGAAGAACCAGTCCGGAATATCCTCCTCGCCGTCGAACCGGTCCTGATTGGTCCGTACCTTCACGTCCGTCAGATCCTCGATGGCGTCATAATCGAAGAGATAGACCTTGCGGATACCGCTGATCCCGTAATTCCGGCCATCCAGATCCTTGTTGAAGATATTGGCGGCGGCATTGTTGGTGATGCATTGCCCGAGATTGAGAATCGCAACTTCCGCCTCTTCCTCCGATGCCTGTTCGAGAAACACCGGAAAGGGGATCATCTTGATCTGCACGATCAGGTGGCGGAACAGCAGCCCCGCTCCGGTCTGGATCACATTGTCGCCCGCCGCCTCCAGGATCTCCTGACGCAATGTGTCGGTGAAGTAATCCGCCGGCAGGGTGACGTTGTAATAAATGATGTTGTCCAGCATGGAGCCGGCGCGGTTGATCTCGTGCACCCGGCTGTATTTCTGCAGCACGGACTGGACGCCCGGAAACACCCCCCACTTGTAGCCCGCCGTCGGATGATCCCGGATCACCTTGGCGACATAGCCGAGGGACGGGGCCGAGAATCCGATGGCAACAGTCCCCCGGGAGCCGACGGCATAATCCAGCGTCTCTCCCGTCGCCCGCAATTCCCGCTCGATCTGCCTGATCACGGCGACCTTGCCGATATGATTATAGCCGATGGTGGAATATTGCAGGCCATGCGGCCGGTCCGGCATCAGGGCGAACAGAAAGGCCGCCATCTCGTGATAATGCTCCGAGGTGACGTGGAAATTCGCCAGCGTCGAGCTGAAGACATATTGCAGGTCGTCCGAGCCGAGAATGACCGCATCGACCAGAATGCCATCGGTCTCGTTCAGCAGCGCGATACCAAGCGGCACCGGATCGAGTCCCTCCCGCAACACACGGCCAACGAGATAGGCGCCCCGGTTCCGGTAGAACCCGGCATCGGCCATCTCGATCCCGGTGATCCGGTCAGCCTCCGGCACGGTCTCCCGGATACGCGCCGCGACAGCATCGGCATCCGCTGCGAGATCGCGCCAGGCGCGGGAAAACCCGGCCAGCGTCAGGACCGGATGCAATTGCGCCCCGCCGAGCGGATTTTCGATATCGAACAGTCGCGTGACAACAGGGTGCGGCGCCGTTTCCTCGTCCCGGGCGCGGGCGCTGGAATAGGTCGAGGCGCGCCACATGTCCGCATGCACCTGACGGCGTACCGAATTCAGAAACGCATAGGCGAGGTCGGCATGATAGAGCCCGTCGATCAGAGGCAGATACTGGTCTTCCACCTCCGCCCAGAAGGCATCCTTGCCCTGCACATCCGGGCAATGCAGCAGGATCACCGGCACCAGCGCATTCACTGTCGCCCCATAAATGCCGAGCCGCTCCTGGCTCAGCGCAAGGGACGCCGGCCAGTCCCGCGCCTCGAAAGCCGTCTTGGCAAGGGTCGCGATGGAGCGGAAGCGGCCGTAATAATCGGTGAAGGCGCCGTGGATCAGGGATGCGACGGATTCGATCCGTTCCGCGTCACTGCCGGCTGCCTCAAGCTCTTCCTGGGCCGCCGCCGTGATGTTCGGCGTTCTCAGTGTTGTCTCGCCACGCCGGATCGATTGCACCGTCACGCCCCCTCCTGCTGACCTTTTTCAGATCATGGGCCGGGAGCGGTGGCGTAGAAAGGGGTTTTCCCGTCCGCTGGAAGTCCGTCAGTTCGCCGCCCGGTAATTGCAGCGCGGCACCTTGACCCCGGTTTCCGACCCATCGGGGCAAACATTCTGGCAATTCTTCTGGCTCTCACAGAACGCTGCCGCACTCTTCCGTCCGGCGCCGGTCCAGTCGATCGTCGAACAGCCGGCCAGCCCCAAAGCCAGAACCAGCGCCGCGCCAGTCACCATGGTACGCGCAGCCATAGCCCGATTCTCCAACTCGATCCGCCCGCAGAGATCATACCAGAACGAAAAACGGGCGGCCATATGGCCGCCCGTCAGCAATCGTGAATGTTTTACGCGATCAGGCGACCCGCTTGCCTTTTTCATCGTAGCGGTACCAGCCCCGGCCAGCGCGGCGCCCGGCACGGCCAGCCTTCACCATCTGACGCAGGATCGGGCGCGGGTTGAAGCGCTCGCCATAGGCTTCGTGCAGGATCTCGGCGACCTGCAGGTTCAGCGTGTTGGAGATATTGTCCATCAGCTCGAACGGGCCGACCGGATGGCCAAGACCGAGCTTACAGCCGATATCGATATCTTCCGGCGTGCAGGCGCCTTCCTCGGCGAGCCGCAGCACCTCGTCCCACATGGCGAAAAGGATGCGGTTGACGGCAAAGCCGACCACGTCCTTCACGTCGATCGGGGTCTTGCCCGCCGCGATGCAGACCTCGCGGGCGGCGGCGATCACGTCATCGTCCGTGTCCATGCCCCGGATCACCTCGACCAGCTTCATCCGGCTGACCGGGGAGAAGAAATGCAGGCCGAGAAAACGGGACTGGCGCTTTTCGGAGAAGTAGGAAGCCAGCACGGTGATCGAGATGCTGGAGGTGTTCGACGCGATGATCGCGTCGTCCTTGCAGACTGCGTCCAGCTGCTTGTAGACGTCGGCCTTCACCTTCTCGTCCTCGAACACGGCCTCGATCACCAGATCGCGGTCGCCGAAACCGGAGACGTCCGTCGCGGCGGAAATGTTCGACAGCGCCGTCGCCATGTCCTCTTCCGCCCAGAACTTCCGGGCCACACCGGATTCCAGCGTCTTCTGAAGACCGGCCATCGCCTTGTCCAGACGCGCCTGCTCCGGCTCCATCATGACAACGCTCTTGCCTGCCATGGCGAAGACCAGGGCGATTTCGGAGCCCATCATCCCGGCGCCGATCACGCCGATTTTGTTCACTGACATCCCATCCTCCTCGAACGGACTGGTATCTGAAATTCGTAGCCGGATTTCGTATAGGCTTCCCCGCCCCGGTTCAAGCCGTGCGGCCGTTTTGGCTCAACGCAACACGAACCCGCCATCGACGGTAATGAGCGATCCGGTCATATAAGCCCCCTGATCGGACGCCAGCAGCAACAGCGCGCCGTCCAGATCGTCCGGCTGGCCGAGACGCCGCTGCGGGATCGTCTTCACCATTTTCTGACCGGGTTCGGTTTTGAAAAAATCACTGTTGATCGGCGTCTCTATATAGCCGGGCGCGATGGCGTTCACCCGGATGCCGTAACGGCTCAGTTCCAACGCCATGGCCCGGTTGAGCTGCAACAGCCCGCCCTTGGAGGCGCAATAGGTCGAGAGCGCGCCGATCACTTCGGTGCCGAGCACCGACGAGATATTGATGATCGAGCCGCCGCCGCTTTCCTTCATCCGCCGGGCCGCCGCTTGGGCAACCAGGAAACAGCCTTTCAGATTGGTATCGAGAACCTGATCGTAATCCTCCGGGCTCATCTCCAGAAACGGCTTCTGCACCGCGATCCCGGCATTGTTCACCAGTATATCGAGCGAGCCGAGCGCGGCCTCCGCATCCTCGATGGCCGCCGCGACGGAAGCAGGGTCGGTGACATCCATGGCCACCGCATGGGCAGAGCCACCGGCACCGCGAATCCGTTCCGCCAGATCCTCCAGTTTCGCCACCTGGCGCGCGGCCACGGCTACGGCCACCCCGCTGGCCGCGAGTGTTTCCGCGAAACGGGCGCCAAGGCCCTGGCTGGCGCCGGTGACCAGCGCCACCTTGCCGGTAAGATCAAAAGACATCGGGAAGCTCCAGGATCAGACAGCGAGATTTTCGATCAGCACGGCCATACCCTGGCCCGCGCCCATGCACATGGAAATACAGGCATAACGCTGGCCTGATTCCTGAAGATGATGCATGGCAGTGATCGTCATGCGCACGCCCGTCGCTCCCGGCGGATGGCCGATGGAGATGCCGCCGCCATAGATATTCGTCACATCGCGGCCGATGCCGAGTTCCTTCTCCGCATGCAGGTTGACCACCGCGAAGGCCTCGTTGATCTCGTAATAATCGATGTCGGATGCCTTCATGCCGCGCTTCTCCCAGAGTGCGCGGATCGCCGGCACCGGGCCGCAGCCCATGATCCTTGGGGAGACGCCGACAATGGTCCAGTCGACAATCCGGGCCACCGGCTCGATGCCCTTCGCTTCAAGCGCCGCCCGGTCACCGACCAGAACGAAGGCGGCACCGTCCGTCACCCCGCTGGAATTGCCCGGCGTCACCTGCCCGCCCTTGCGGAAGACCGGCTTCAGGGTCGCCAGCTTTTCCAGCGTGATCTCCGGGCGCGGGAATTCGTCCTCGCTCATCAACCGGGTGCCCTTGCGGCCCTCCGGCACCTCGATCGGCGCGATCTGACGGGCCAGGAAGCCGGTCGCAATTGCCTTGCCCGCGCGCTGCTGGCTCATCAGGCCCCAGGCATCCATGTCCTCCCGGCGATACTGGAAATCCTCGGAAAGATTCTCCGCCGTCGCTCCCATCAGGCCGTGCCCGAACGGATCGCTATAGACGGATTCCATGGTGTCCTCGAAGCTCTGCGCGCCGCGGATGGCGCCCCAGCGCATCTTCTGGTTGGCGAAGGGCGCACGGGAGAAATTCTCGCCGCCACCGGCAAGCGCGATCTTGCCATGGCCGGTCATGATCTGCTGGGCGGCAGTCAGGATCGCCTGGGTGCCGGAGCCGCAGGCCCGGTTCACCTGCATGGCGCAGCTCTCTTCCTTCATGCCGATATTGAGCGCGGCGGCCCGGCCGGTGTAATAGCCGTCCGGATCGACCGGCAGCACATTGCCCCAGACCAGATGATCGATATCCTCCGGCAGGATCTCGGCATCCTCGACACAGGCTTTCGCCGCGTGAGTGGCCAATGCCGTCAGCGGAATATCCTTCAGCGACTTGCCGAAATCCCCGAAAGGCGTGCGCTTGCCGCCCGCCAGAACGATCTCCTGGGCCATGATCCATCACTCCCCTGCACCTGTCTTCGCGATGCTTCTTGTTTGTTATTCGGCGCCGGAACTCTGGCCCGAAGGGAGGCGGTGGCGCAAGCCGGATTTGGAGAACCGGAGAGCTGGCAGCCGTCCGTCGTCAGTGCGTGCTGTCTGACGACGGCAGTTGAAAACGCCATTTCCGCCGCACCGCCTCCTCCAGATCAAGCTCGTACCGGTGCGCCAGCAACAGGACATGACCGAGCAGGTCGGCGGTCTCGTCTTCCAGCGCCTTGTGCAGATCCTCGTTACTCTGCTCTCCGGTCCGGCCTCTGCCGGTATAGCGGTTCCAGACTTGCGTCAGCTCGCCAAGCTCTTCCTGCAGCTTCAGGATGAACCAGTCCTGATCGCGTTCGATTCCGAAACCGCGCGCATAATCACCGGATGCGCGTTCGAACCGCTCCATTAATGCCCGCAGCATTTCACACCTCATTGTTCATGATTTGTTCCCAATACAATGTGATCATAAATTCCGCGGGTCAAGTCAGTCTTCGGGTTTCCGGTCCAGCAGCAGTTCGCCAAGCACCGAGCCGGTGATAACGATGATCGCAAGGATTTGCGTCGCCGACAGATCCTGTCCGAGCACCAGCACCGCCAGCAGGGCCGCGATCACCGGCTTCAGGAAAAACAGATAGCTGCCGCGCGTGATATCCGGCACCGCCGCAAGTCCCCCGATCCAGAGGAACTGCGTGATTGTGGTGTTCCAGAAAGCAATGACCAACAGCGCGGCAAGGGCCGGTGTTTCCAGCCCGGACAACCGGGAGGGCGCGGCCCAGACGCCGAAGAACAGGCCCACCACCAGCCACAACCCGATACCGCCGAGCATCATGGTGATGGCGGTAATCCGCAACGCGCCATAAATCGTGATGATCGGCCGGACCAGCACGGAATAAGCGGCAACGGCGGCCGCGCAGGCGGTGGCGAGAAAGATCCCGAGCAGGCTGTCGCCGGAGCCGGCGAGCGAGGCGACATAGCCGTCCGTGATCAGCAGCGCAATCCCGGCGACCGCACAGAGCCCGCTGGCGATCTTGCCCCGGGTGATCGGTGCCTTGTTGATCAGAAGGTTACTGATGGCAACGAAGATCGGGATCGTCGTCACCAGAGTTGCCACCTGCGGCACCGACGCGAAATCGAGTGACCAGTGAAAGACGAGATATCCGATCGTCACACCAAGCAGGGAGAGGAAAAGCAGCTTCCATCCATGCGTCCTGAACGGTGCGACCAAATCACGCGTTCCCGGCATCAGCAGTGAAAGCAGCACAAGCCCGGCACCACCGAGCAAAAACCGCCAGACAGAAAGCTCCGGGCCGGAAACACCTGACAGAACAGCGAAAAACTCCGTCGATGCATGTCCGAGGACGCCGATGAACACCGCAAGATATGCAATGGATGAATATTTATGCCAGAGTGCCATCAATAATTCCGCCCGCATAAGATGTCGCAAACAGTCTCGTATCAGTCGCCTGCCTGCAATGCCGAATTGACAACTTGATCATTAATTAAGCATTTAGGCTTTCTGCTTAGAAAACATGCACACTCGCGACTTGCTACCTCCAAGGCTCTCCTGCCGCCCTGCATCCTGGAAGCATTCTTATGAGTTCGTCTGACGCCACCACCGACCCGGAACAGATCGTCACACTCACAGCCGATGTCCGGAACACGGCCGAAACCAAGATTTCCGAAATCCAGGCCATCACTGGCCGGACCAAGATGCTGGCCCTGAACGCCCTGATCGAGAGCGCGCGGGTGGGCGAGCTGGGGCGCGGCTTCGCGGTTGTCGCCGATGAGGTCAAGGGCGTTTCCGCCGAGATCGAGCAGATCGCCGACGCCCTGAAGACGGAGCTTTCCGGAAAAGCCGAATTGCTGGAAACCATCGGGCGCTCGATCGTCGATCAGCTCAAGGGCCAGCGGCTTGTCGATCTGTCACTGAACGCGGTCGAGCTGATCGACCGGAACCTGTTCGAGCGGACCTGCGACGTGCGCTGGTGGGCGACGGACAGCGCCATTGTCGACTGTCTCGCGGCACCGTCCGAAGAAGCCGCCGCCTACGCCTCCAAACGGCTGGGCGTGATCCTCTCGGCCTACACCGTCTATATCGATCTCTGGATCTGCGACGCGAAAGGGACCGTCATCGCTAATGGCAGGCCAGACCGCTACAGCGTTACCGGCCATTCGGTTTCCAATGCCGGCTGGTTCCGCGATGCCATGGCGACCCGCGACGGGGACGAATATTCGGTCGCCGACATCACCACGAGCGCGGAACTCGGCGGCCAGCCGACCGCGACCTATGCAGCCGCGATCCGGGAAGGCGGCGAGAGCACCGGCGCCGTGCTCGGCGTTCTGGGCATTCACTTCGAATGGGAGCCGCAGGCACAGACCATCGTCGAGGGAGTCCGCTTCGAGAAAGCCGAAGCCGCCCGCTCCCGGGCCATGCTGCTGGATGCGGATTTCCGCATCATCGCCGCCTCCGACCGGGAAGGCATCCTGAGCGAACGGTTCGACCTGAAGACCGGGGGCCAGGATAGCGGTCATTACACCCTGCCCAACGGCGCCGTCGTCGGCTTCCACAAGACGCCCGGTTACGAGACATATGAAGGCCTCGGCTGGTACGGCTGCGTGATCCAGCAACCCAGCACCTGACGATCAGGCCGTTATCCCGATTGCGAAACAGCCCGCCTGCCGCCACCTAACGGCAGCGTCAACATGACAGCCAGCAACACCATGGCGGCGGAGACCCAGAGCGTCGCCGTCAGCCCGGCAAGCTGGTAGACCAGCCCGGACAGAAGCGTCCCGGCGAACCGGCCGACAGCGTTCGCCATGTAATAGAAGCCGACATTCAGCGCCACCTTGTCCGCGTCCGAGTAAGCCACGATCAGATAGGAATGCAGCGCCGAATTGACGGCGAACACCACGCCGAACAGAAGCAAGCCGCCGACCAGAATGATCGCGGGCGCATCGCCGGTGCCGAACCTAACGGGCATCCATTGCGGGGTCAGCCCGGCCGCGATCAGGGCCGGAAGCAGCGCCAGGACGGACCCCCAGAGCACCGCACCGCGCGCTGCCGCTCCGGCATCCCGTGTCCGGTGCAGAAACCGGGGCACCAGCGCCTGCACGATGCCATAGCCAACCACCCAGACCGCCATGAACAGACCGACCCGGTCGAAGGACCAGCCAAGCTGGTCATAGAGAAAAACCGGCACGCCGACGACGAACCAGACATCGCGCGAGGCGAACAGGAAGATCCTGGCGGCGGAGAGGAAATTGATCTCCCGCGTCTTGGCGAACAGATCCCGTTTGACGATCTTCGATTTTGCCCGGCCGAGATCCGCCTTGATGGTGAGGAGAGCAACGGCGAGGACAACGGCCAGCATTCCCGCCATGGCATAAAGCGCATGGGTGAAGCCGAGCCCTTCCAGCATCACCCCGCCAAGCAGAAAGCCGACGCCCTTCAGCGCGTTCTTCGAGCCGGTCAGCACCGCCACCCAGCGGAACAGCAATCCGGCTTCGTCCGACGCCACCACCAGCTTCACAGCGGATTTGGAGCTCATCTTGGTGAGGTCCTTGGCCACACCGGAAAGTGCCTGCGCCACCATCACGTAGCCAACGGAGAAAAACGCCGTCCAGGCCGGGTTCGTGGCCGAGAGCATGAGCAGCGCCGCGATCTGCACTGCCAGCCCGGCAAAAAGCGTGATCCGCAACCCGAAGCGCGCGCCGATCCAGCCGCCAAGGAAATTGGTGACCACACCCATCGCCTCATAGAGCAGGAACAGGAAGGCGATATCGAGCGGGGTGAAACCGAGCTGGTGGAAATGCAGCAGCACCAGCATGCGCAGCGCGCCGTCCGTCAGGGTGAAAGCCCAGTAAGCCGCCGTCACGGACGCATAGGTCCGGCCGTCGCGAGAGCTTGCTGTTCCCGATGTCACAGCCGTTCCGCCACGTGCCGGGCAAGCTCCATCATCCGGTTCACATAGCCCCATTCATTGTCGTACCAGGCATAGATCTTCGCCTGCGTGCCGTTCACCACCATCGTGGACGGCCCGTCGATGATGGCCGAGCGCGGATCGTCAGTGAAATCGGTGGAGACCAGCGGCCGCTCCTCGAAGCCGAGGATACCGGCCAGCGGGCCATCCGCCGCCGCGCGGAACAACCCGTTCAGCTCCTCAACAGAACTTTCCCGCTCCAGCTCGAACACACAATCCGTCAGCGAAGCGTTAAGCAGCGGCACCCGCACCGCATGGCCGTCGAGACGGCCCTTGAGCTCCGGATAGATGATACCGATCGCCGTCGCCGAGCCGGTGCTGGTCGGGATCAGTGCGTTCAGGGCGGAACGGGCCCGGCGCAGATCCTTGTGCGGCCCGTCGACAATCGTCTGGGTGTTGGTCACGTCATGAATGGTGGTGATGGAGCCATGCCGGATGCCGATTCCCTCATGCACCACCTTCACCACCGGGGCGAGGCAGTTCGTCGTACAGGAGGCCGCCGTCAGCAGATGATGCTTCGACGGATCGTAGAGATGCTCATTAACGCCCATCACGATGTTGAGCGCGCCCGCTTCTTTGACCGGGGCGGAGACGATCACCTTGGCAATGCCCTTGTCGTAATAGGGCTGTAATGCCGCGCCGGTCTTGAAGCGCCCACTGCATTCCAGAACGATATCGATATCGTCCCCGCTCCAGCCGCTTTCCGCCGGGGAGGCATGACCGGTCAGCGGGATCTCTTGGCCGTCGATCAGGATAGTGTTCCCGGTATGGCCGACGGGCCGGTCCCAGCGCCGGTGCACCGTATCGAACTCAAGCAGGTGCGCCGCCATTTCCGGCGTGAAACCCGGATCATTGATGGCGACGATCTCATAGCCGTCACGGCCCCACCAGGCCCGCAAGCCCAGGCGCCCCATCCTGCCAAACCCATTGATCGCAACACGCACGGCCATCTGCTTCTCCCATCATGCGCACGCAGCCCCGACCATCATGCCCGGCAGCGCGTGAGCTGCAGAATAGATTTTACACATTCTCATTTCAATGATATTTGAATTGTTGAAATGAATGAGCATGACGCAATTACCGCGCTTGGCGCGCTGGCACAAGAATCGAGGCTTCAGGTCTATCGCAGGCTGATGCAGGCGGGGCCATCCGGCATTTCGGCGGGTGATCTGGCGGAGCAGGTCGGCGTCTCCCGGTCCAGCCTCTCATTCCATGTCGCGCAGCTGGAGCGGGCAGGCCTTGTCCGGGCCAGGAGGCAGCATCGAAACATCTTCTATTCGGTCGAAATCGACGCGATGCGGCAGCTTTTAACATTCCTGACACAGGATTGCTGTAACGGGAACCCGGACATTTGCGGCGATCTCGCCACGACTGCCGCGTTTTGCGGCACCATTCCGGAGACAGGGCAATGACCGGTGACAGGATCTTCAACGTTCTTTTTCTCTGCAAGGGCAACTCCGCCCGCAGCATTATGGCGGAAGCCATTCTGAACCGCGCCGGGGCCGGCAGGTTCAAGGCATTCAGTGCCGGCAGCACCCCGCGCGGCGAAATCCATCCCTATGCCGCCGACTTCCTGAAATACCAGAACTACGCTCTGGACGCGTTGCGGTCGAAGAGCTGGGACGAATATGCCGGCCCCGACGCGCCGGCCATGGATTTCGTCTTCACGGTCTGCGAGGACACCGCCAGGGAAGACTGCCCGGTCTGGCCGGGCCAGCCCATGACGGCCCATTGGGGCGTGCCCGATCCGGTCGCGGTCGAGGGCACCGAGGCGGAAAAACGCTTTGCTTTCGCCGACGCCTTCCGGATGCTGAACACCCGGATCGAGATTTTCGTCAATCTGCCGCTTCAGGGCCTCGACAAGCTGGCCCTGCAGAAACGGCTGGACGAGATCGCGGGCACCGCCAAGACGCCCGAGAACGCCTGAAAACCAACAGAAGGACCCGATAACGCATGAGTGACAAGACAGCGGCCCCGCAGGCCGCGCCGGGCGGCATCGGGTTCTTCGAAAAGTGGCTTTCCCTCTGGGTCGCGCTCTGCATCGCGGCGGGGATCATGCTCGGCAATCTGGCGCCGGGCCTGTTCGCCGCGCTGGCCGGGCTGGAATATGCCTCGGTCAATATCGTCGTCGCCGTGCTGATCTGGGCGATGGTCTACCCGATGATGGTGGCCGTCGATTTCGAAAGCCTGAAAAGCATCGGTGACCGGCCCAAGGGGCTGGTCATCACCCTGGTTGTGAACTGGATCGTCAAGCCCTTCACCATGGCGGCGCTCGGCATCCTGTTCTTCCGCTATCTGTATGACGGACTGATTTCAGCCGCCGACGCGGAGCAATATATCGCCGGGCTGATCCTGCTCGGCGCCGCCCCCTGCACGGCCATGGTCTTCGTCTGGTCCACCCTGACCAAGGGCGATCCGACCTACACGCTGGTCCAGGTTTCCATCAACGACCTGATCATGATCATCGCCTTCGCGCCGATCTGCGGCCTGCTGCTCGGCGTGACGGAACTGACCGTGCCGTGGGAAACCCTGCTGCTCTCGGTTCTGCTCTATGTCGTCATCCCGCTCGGCGCCGGATACATGACCCGGCGGGCCTTGACGGCAAAGGCCGCGAACCATGCTGCGGGCGAGCAGGTGATCCACGATTTCACCGCCCGGGTAAAACCCTTCTCCGTGCTTGGCCTGCTGGCAACGGTCGTCCTGCTGTTCGGCTTCCAGGGCCAGACCGTGCTGGAACATCCGCTGACCATCGCCCTGATCGCCGCGCCGCTGATCCTGCAATCCTACGGCATCTTCGCCATCGCCTATGGCTGGGCGAAGGTCTGGAAAGTGCCGTTCAACGTCGCCGCGCCCTGCGCTCTGATCGGCACCTCGAACTTCTTCGAGCTCGCCGTCGCCGTCGCCATCAGCCTGTTCGGCCTGCATTCCGGCGCCGCGCTGGCCACCGTGGTCGGTGTGCTGGTGGAGGTTCCGGTGATGCTGTCTCTGGTCGCGTTTGCGAACCGGACGCGGGGATGGTTTTCAGACCGGCAGGAACAGCGCTGATCCGGTTTTCCGCCAATCACGCAACGCTCTTGTGAACAGGAACTGTTCGCGGAGGTGATATGATCACTTCATGGACACGCGACTATTGAAGATTGGCGCGCTTGGCACCGTTGTGACTGCAATCTGCTGCTTCACTCCGGTGCTTGTCGTTCTGATGGGAGCAATCGGATTATCCTGGGCTACAGGCTATCTCGATCTCGTTCTGCTACCCGCTCTTGTCTTTTTCATTTCGATCGTGGGGGTTGCCTTATGGCGGCGAATACATCCCAGGCAATCTTAGAATCGACCATCACCTGCCCGGAATGCGGTCACCGCGAGACAGAGCAGATGCCCACCGATGCATGCCAGTACTTCTATGACTGCAAGGGATGTCGCGCCGTCCTCAAGCCGAAGCATGGAGACTGCTGCGTCTATTGCTCCTACGGCACGGTGCCTTGCCCGCCCATCCAATCCGGAACGGATTGTTGCGGATAGCGGGCCAAGAATTCAATCACGGTCCGATCCGCAAAAAAACCCGGGCCGCCGAAAGGGCGGCCCGGGTGAGCCCGAGTCTTCTAAGGGAGGAGTCCCGGGGAAAACTCAATCGTGAATCTTGACGTACTCGAAGTCGCCCGGCTTGTTGTCGATGCCGACGCGCGGGGCGGAAATCCACCCTGCGAACTGGCCGGGCTCGCGCACGGACGTCATCAGCGATGCGATATAGTCCCCATCCCCGGTGGTCGGCAAGAACTCATCGCGCCGCGCCCCCCATTCAGCATCGCTCAGCACCTGACCTTCCGGCGTGGTGTGAACATCGCGGAACTCGCCGATATGGCGGTGGAAGGCGACGCTCGGCAGGGTGATCTCAAAATTGATCCCGGCCTTGCTGATGATCCGGTTCCAGCGGTTGATGCCGCCCTGGCAATCCCGGACGTAATCGTCACGCAGGCGCATGTTGAGGGCGGACAGCGCCGGCTCGTCCACCAGCTTCAGCTCGCCGCCGACCATCTTCAGCACCGGATAGGTGTCGTTCACCAGGCGGTGGTCGTCGTCGATCCGCTCTTCCTGGAAACGGCCCTTCAGGCCTGAATTGTAGCCGTTGGCCGCATTGGTCGAGATCTCGGAGCCGAACAGGTCGAGGGACAGCGAGAAGTGCAGGTTCGCCTTCTTCTGCAGGGTCGGCAGGTCGATCACGCCGAGGGCGCGAACCTTGTCGATCTCGAACGGATCCTCGATACCGGCTTCCCGCATCGCCTCGCAGGTGCGCTGCACCGTGCGGCCGACGCCGGTCTCGCCGACGAACATGTGGTGCGCTTCCTCGGTCAGCATGAAGCGGCAGGTCCGGGACAGCGGGTCGAAGCCGGACTGGGCCAGACTTTCGAGCTGCATCTTGCCGTCACGATCGGTGAAGAAGGTGAACATGAAGAAGGACAGCCAGTCCGGGGTGGATTCGTTGAAAGCACCCAGCATGCGCGGCTTGTCGTCATCGCCGGAACGGCGGTTCAGCAGCTCGCCCGCTTCCTCGCGGCCATCGCGGCCGAAATATTTCTGCAGCAGGTAGACCATGGCCCAGAGGTGACGGCCTTCCTCGACATTCACCTGGAACAGGTTGCGCATGTCGTAGAGGGACGGCGCCGTTGTGCCGAGAAAGCGCTGTTGCTCGACCGAGGCCGGTTCCGTGTCGCCCTGGATCACCACCAGGCGGCGCAGCATGGCGCGATATTCCCCCGGGATCTCGTGCCAGACATCCTCGCCCTTGTGCTCGCCGAAGGCGATCTTCCGGTTCTCGACCTGCGGGGCGAGAAGGATGCCCCAGCGATAGTCGGGCATCTTCACATAATCGAACTTTGCCCAGCCTTTGGGATCAACGCTGACAGCCGTGCGGAGATAGACATCGGAGGTCTGGAAGCCTTCCGGCCCCTGATCCATCCACCAGTCGATATATCCCGGGTGCCACTGCTCCAGCGCCTTCAGAACCTTGCGGTCGCTGGAGAGGTTGATGTTGTTCGGGATCTTGGTGTCATAGCTGACGTTCAGAACTTCATTCATGATCCGCGTCTCCTCTCTGTTTCGGGTCTAGCCTCTTGATGAGGGTTTGGGGCGATCAGACCCGCTTGATGTCGTATTCCGGCTGCCGGCCGGTGCCGTAACGGCCGAGCGCACCGTCCGGACCGACCGCGTTCGGGCGCTGGAAGATCCAGTTCTGCCAGGCGGTCAGGCGTCCGAAAATCTTGGTTTCCATGGTCTCCGGCCCGGCGAAACGCAGGTTCGCCTCCATGCCGGTGAGCGCATCGGGGGAGAAGCTGGACCGTTCCTCAAGGAACATCCGGACCTCGTCCTCCCAGTCGATATCGTCGAAGATGAAAGTGACGAGACCGAGCTCGTCCGCCCGCTCGGCGTCCAGCGTCTCGCCGATGGAAGCCTCCGCTTTCGTCACCGCCTCCGGCGCGCCGAGGAACCGGGTCTCGAGCCGGGTCAGATCGTTGCTCATCGGGAACGGGCCGAAATTGGCCGGGCCAAGCGCGATTTCGGCCGGCGGACGGTTATCGCCGTCAAGCTGGCCTTCCAGCATGTAGCTGCGGTCGGCGGCGAACAGCAGCTCGGCCAGCGATCCGGCAAAGCAGCTTCCCGGCTCGACCAACGCCACAAGCGAGCGCGAGGTCACGTCGATCCGCTTCATCACACGTTTCCAGTAAAGCGAGATCTCGCGGGCCAGCCAGTTGCCGCGGTTGGCAGCAATAAAAGCATCGTGCGCCAGCACCTTCGCGCCGTCGCCTGCGGTTTTCAGAATGAGCGTGCCGATTTCCAGCTCGTTGATCCGCAGATGCAGGATCGCGTCATCCAGCTCACGGCATAGCTTCAGCATCCAGTAATCGGCGCCGAGCGCGGCCAGGGCGTCGGTATCGGCCGGCACATCCTGTTCCGGTCCGGTGAGGGTGATGGTGGCGTTCCGCTCGTCCCGGTCGATCTCGACCGTGACCAGATCGTATTGCATCAGATCGCCCTCGATCTTCCGCTCGATCGGCGGAAAAGCGATACCCCTGGCATCGGACGGCCGATCGGAGCCTTCCGCCATCGTGGCGACACGGGCCGCGACCACCTCGTCGAACTTCGAGTTCGGGGCCAGCTCATCGACCAGATCCCAGTCCGCGGCGCGCTTGCCCTTGATGCCTTCCTCGATGGCGCAGAACACATCCGCGCGGTCCCGCCGGACCTTGCGCTTGTCGGTGACGCGGGTCAGGCCGCCGGTACCCGGCAGCACGGCCAGCAGCGGCGCTTCCGGCAGAGAGACGGCGGAGGAGCCGTCGTCGGTCAGGATGATATGGTCGGTCGCAAGGGCCAGCTCATAGCCGCCACCGGCGCAGGCACCCGTCACCGCCGCCAGATATTTCTGGCCGGACTCGGCGCTGGCCTCTTCCATGTAATTCCGTGTCTCGTTGGTGAATTTGCAGAAATTCACCTTATGGGCATGGGCCGCGCCCGCCAGCATGCGGATATTGGCGCCGGCGCAGAACACCCGGTCCTTGGCCGACCGCAGCACGACGACCTTCACTTCCGGATGCTCGAACCGCAGCCGCTGGATCGCGTCATAAAGCTCGATATCGACGCCAAGATCGTAGGAATTGAGCTTCAGCTCATAGCCCTCGAACAGGCCACCCTTCTCGTCCACATCCATGACAAGGTCGGCACGGGCGCCGTCGAACACCAGCTTCCAGTGCTTGTAGCGGGACGGATCGGTCCGGAAATCGATCATCATTTTGCGCATCTCCCATGAGGGCGCCACTCGCCGGGGCGCTCCGTCTTCTTCAATCGAGAACGCACTATAATGCAATCACCAAAATTGACATGCATTATTTTGCATGTTGAGGCTCACCTGACTCCGCGCCATCAGCAAAGCCGCCGTCTCCCGTCCTGCCCGCATGCCGGAAAACCAACTGGATTCGGTAAAAAACACCCTGTAATGTAAAATTATGCAGGATTTTGCAGAATCATTCTCGCTGGCCTTCCGGCTCATCCTTTCCGCCGACGCAGATCTCGCGGAGATCGTACTGCTGTCGCTGAAGGTCAGCCTGTCCGCGACCCTGTGCGCCTGCATGATCGGCATGTCCCTTGGCGCGGCCATCGCCATCTTCCGGTTTCCGGGGCGCGGTCTGCTTCTGGTCCTGACCAACGCCATGATGGGCCTGCCGCCCGTGGTGGTCGGACTGGCGATCTACATGCTGCTGTCGAACGCGGGGCCGTTCGGCACCTTCCAGCTACTCTATTCGCCGACCGCCATGGTGATCGCGCAGACCGTGCTGGTGACACCGATCGCAACGGCGCTGACCCGGCAGGTCATCGCCGATCTGCATAAGGAATATGACGAGCAATTGCGCTCCCTCGCCCTCGGGCCGCTCTCCACCCTCACAACCCTTCTCTGGGATGCGCGGTTTTCGCTGATCACCGTGGCGCTGGCCGGGTTCGGCCGGGCAGTCGCGGAAGTCGGAGCGGTGATCATCGTCGGCGGCAACATCAATCACGTGACCCGGGTGATGACCACGGCCATCGCGCTGGAAACCTCAAAAGGCGACCTCGCCCTGGCGCTGGCGCTCGGCATCATCCTGATCGGCATCTCGATCAGCGTGAATGCCGCCCTGATGGCCCTGAAGGGGACGGCGCGGCGGTTTGCCTATGAATAACATTCCGCAGAATGTCAGCCAGAATGCGAGCTTCGCGGCAACCAATCCGCTGCTGCCGCTGCGCGCGGAAGATATCAGCTACGCACCCGACGGGCTGGCCCTGCTGGACAGGGTAAGCCTGCAAATCACCGAGGGCGGCATCAGCATGATCCTCGGTCCGAACGGTGCCGGAAAAAGCATTCTGATGCGTATCCTGCACGGGCTGATCCCGGCGAGCGCCGGTACGGTGACCTGGCGGGGACAGACCGCCAATCGGGAGATCCGCAAGCGCCAGGCCATGGTGTTCCAGAAGCCGGTGCTGCTGCGCCGGTCCGCCGCCGCCAATCTCGACCACGCCCTGAAAGCGGCGGGCGTGCCCCGTGGCGAACGGGACATGCGGGCGGCCGAGGCCCTGAAGGAAGCAGGTATCGCGCATCTGGCGACGCGCCCGGCCCGGGTTCTGTCCGGCGGCGAACAACAGCGCCTTGCCCTCGCCCGTGCCCTCAGCCTGCGGCCGGACGTGCTGTTCCTGGATGAGCCGACAGCCAGCCTCGACCCCGCCTCCACCGCCGCCATCGAGACGCTGGTGCTGGCGGCGGAACGGCGCGGCTGCAAGATCGTCATGATCAGCCACGATATCCACCAGGCCCGGCGCCTTGCCGCCGAGATCATCTTCATGGACCGGGGCCGGATCGCGGAACAAAGCGCCGCCGCCGCCTTCTTCGAGAAACCGTCGAGCGCCGCGGCGCGCGACTACCTGGCCGGACGGCTGCATCTGCCGGACGGTGCCTGACCAAGCCGTCACTGAAACGGACAATGGGAGCGAATGAGATGAAGCATTTGAGAATTTTGATCGGAGGGCTCGCGCTCGCCGCGATGCTTGCCGTCACGGGCAACGGCGGCGCCCTTGCCGCCGACAAGTTCATCACCGTGCAATCGACTACATCGACGCAGAATTCGGGTCTGTTCGATTACATGCTGCCGATCTTCACCAAGAAGACCGGCATCGAAGTCCGGGTCGTGGCCGTCGGCACCGGCCAGGCACTGAAGAATGCGCGGAACGGTGACGGCGACGTGCTGTTCGTGCACGCCAAGCCCTCGGAAGAGAAATTCGTCTCCGACGGTTTCGGCGTTAAGCGCCAGGATGTCATGTTCAACGATTTCATCATTGTCGGCCCGGCCGCCGATCCGGCAAAAGTCGGCGGCATGAAGGACGCCCCGGCGGCGCTGAAAATGATCGCCGATGCGAAGACACCTTTCGCCTCGCGCGGCGATGACAGCGGCACGCACAAGAAGGAAAAGCTTCTCTGGAAAGCGGCCGGTGTCGATGCGGACGCGTCCAGCGGCTCCTGGTACCGGGAAACCGGCTCCGGCATGGGCGCGACCCTGAATGCGGCCGTCGGCATGGGCGCCTACGCCCTGACCGACCGGGCCACCTGGATCAGCTTCAAGAACAAGGGTGACTTCAAGATTCAGGTCGAGGGCGACAAGGTTCTCTTCAACCAGTATGGCGTCATTCTGGTAAACCCGGCCAAGCATCCGGCGGTGAAAAAGGAACTCGGCCAGACCTTCATCGACTGGGTGACCGGCGAGGAAGGCCAGAAGACCATCAACAGCTACAAGCTGAATGGCCAGCAGCTGTTCTTCGCGAACGCAAGCTGAACCACATCAAGGCAAGGGTCAGGGCGCGTTGTCCCTGACCCGACCGCATTCGGCCACATCGTATCCGCCCAGCTCCGCCGCCCGCGCGCGGAAAGCCTGTCCCGACGCAAAAGCGAGCAGGGCCTGGAACGGCGGCTCGAAATAAAACTTCCGGCAGACCAGCAGATCGAACCGTTCCTCGACCAGGGGAATGAAATCGAGGCCATGCGGCACTGCCGCCGCGACCAGCCCGAGACCGGCATCGGCCCGGCCCGCACGCACCGCTTCGGCCACGTCCGTTTCCGTGCGCGCCGGAGAGTCCAGCCAGTTCACATCCGATTCCGTCAGGCCGGCACGCACCATCAATTGCTCCAGCAGCAACTGGCTTCCGGCATGCGCCTGCCTCTGCGCCACAGCCTTTCCGGCAAGATCCGCAATCCCGCCGATAGCGCGCGGATTTCCCGGCGCGACGATCAGGCCGCGGCTGCGAATTGCCCAGGAAATCAGGACGGCATCCCGCGCGGGGCCGAGAGCATGTACGGCGGACAGGTTCCAGCCCGCACCGTCTTCCTCGGGAATATGAATGCCCGCGACGGACGCCTCCCGCTTCTCGAACCGGGCAATACCGTCGAGGCTTCCATCGAACAGGGTCGGCAGACCAGCGCCGGATTCCCGCAATGCCCAGTCGAGCAGGGGATCGTGGCTGCCCGCGACAATCCCGGCACGGCCGGGAAGAACACTCGGGGAAGGCGCTGATGGTGTTGCAGGCGGAGCGCTTGCCTCCCCCGTGATCCAGGCCTCGATCTCCTGGCGGGGGAACAGCAACTTGCCGGTAACGCGGCGGCAGGGAACCTCCCCATCGGCCACGAGCTGATAGACCTTGCGCTCTTTCACCCGCAGCAATTCCGCAAGCTCGCGCACGGTCAGGAATGCAGGGGGCGGAACGGTCATCGGCCTCGCGACGTGTCGATCGTGAAAATCATCCCGGGAAGCCTTACTGGCGACACCCGCTTCCGTCAATCTGTGGCGGCGGCGGGTTCAAGAGAGGAGGCAAAACGAAGCCCGAAGCATCACTCAAGCCGGACATCGCCCGTTGCGGACTGATAAACGGTCTTTGTGCTGAAATCGACCATGTGAAGGCCGCCCCAGGCGATCCCTGAAATCACACAGACCCCGATCAATGCAGCGACGAAGGCTTTCATGTCGTTCTCCCTAGTTTTGTCCGGCCCGGCGTTCGGCAAAAGCCAGTGCCTGCCGCAGAAAATGGATTAATGCGCGGCGGTCTTCCGCATTCCCGAGGCGCTGCAAGGGCATCTTGGTGCCCGGGACCACATGCTGCGGTCCTTTCTCGAACAATGCCCCGATGGTCTGTTCGTTCCAGATAATATCGCTCTCGCGCAGCGCTTTCGAATAGGGATATCCGTCAACGGTGCCGACCCGGCGTCCGAACACACCGTAGAGAGTGGGTCCCGCCCGGTGGCCGCCATCCGGCGTCAGGGTGTGGCATACGCCGCAGGTTTTGAACAGCTCAGCACCGCGCGCCGCCAGCGCATCGCCCGGCGGGATATAGGGGGATTCCTCCGGTTTTCTTCTGGCGCCGATCTCCGTGCCTGCTTCAAGATCCCAGCGGATCACCCGCCCGTCCCGTCCGGCGGACAAAAGCTGGCTGCCATCCGGCGTGAAGGCAACCGACCAGACCGGCCCCTTATGCCCCCGTAATGTCTTGAGCGGCCGCCCGTCCCCGAGCGACCAGAAGACGATCTGCCCCCGCGCGCCGCCGGTCGCAAACCGCTCCCCGTCCGGCGTGATCGCGATTGAAAGCACCGGCGCTTCGTGGCCGAGCATGAAGCGGCGTTCCTCCCGGCTCTCCATATCGAACAGGCGCACGGCCTCGTCTGTCCCGGCAACCACCAGGGTTCCCCCGTCAGGGGAAAGCGCCAGCCGGTTCACCGGCAATCCGATTTCGGCGAACAGCTCCGGCGCGGCGCCGGCAGCAACAGGCCAGAGCCGGATGGTGCCGTCATAACCGGCCGTCAGCAGCCGGCTCCCGTCTCCCGCGAACAGCACCGCATTGACCGGCCCGGCATGCCCCTTGAGGGTCACGGTCTCCGCATCGCCCGTGAGCGGCGTCATCCGCACCAGCCCGTCGAATCCCGCCGAGGCGGCAAACCTCCCGTCCGGCGATACCGCGAGCGACGACACGTTACCCTCATGCCTGTGCAGCAGGCGCAACGGTTCCACCGCGCCAATCCGCCAGAGATAGACCGCGCCGTCATTCCCGCCCGAAACGGCGAAGCCGCCTCCCGGCACAAAAGCCACATCACTGACAGCCGCGTCATGGCCATACATCAGGACCCGCGCCTGCTCGGTCTGCATGTCCCAATGGATGATGGAATAGTCGAAGCCCGCGGTCAGGGCCGTCTTGCCGTCACCGGAAATGGAGATGGCGTGAACCGGCCCGCCATGACCGACCAGCTCCGCACCGGCCGGTGGCACCGGGGAGAGCGCAAGGGGCATGGCAACAAGAAGCGGTGCGATCCGGCGCCGGATCGCACCCTGCAAAAATGCCGATGTCCTGCCGCTGTCCCGGCGCACCATGGCCTCTGGCGAACGCCTAGTCCGAGCCGGACGAAGCCTGACGCGCCCGGACTTCCTCGACCCAGAGACTGTGATGTTCCTTGGCCCAGTTCTCGTCCACCTTGCCGCTGCCCATGGCATCGAACGCGCCCTCCATGCCGATGGAGCCGATATAGATATGGGCGATGATGACCATGATCAGGCCGATCCCGACGATGGAATGCCAGAGCTGGGAAAGCTGCATTTCCTGCATCACCGTCAGCTCGGTCGGCAGATCCGCGCCGAAGATATTGATGAAGGCGAAGGTCTTGCCGAACATCTGAATCTCGAACGGGAACAGCAGGGCGATACCCGAGACGCTGATCGAGGCCCCGCCAATGATGACGGACCAGAAGATCAGCTTCTGACCGGCATTGAATTTCTTCGCCGGCGGGTGGACACCCTTGGAAAGCAGGCCCCCGGCCTTGGCGATCCAGTTCAGATCGGTCCGGTTCGGAATGTTATGGCCGACCCACATCACGAACATCATGATCACGCCGACCATGAAGGCGAAGGCCAGGTAATTGTGCAGATACTTGCCCGCGATGGTGATGACCGAGAAAGCGTCCGCGCCGATCAGCGGTTTCAGAGCATAGCGGCCGTACAGCACGTTGAGTCCGGTAAGCGCCAGCACCACGAAACTTGTCGCGGTCAGCCAGTGGGCAAATCGTTCGACCGTGTTGAAACGCTCGATCAGCCTGCCGCTCATGCCATGCTCGACCCGGATCCGGCCGCGAATGATAAAGAAGATGCAGAGCAGGATGATGATGCCAAGCAGCGCCCAGGCGCCGAACACGGACAATGGCCCGTTCCGGAAAGCCCGCCAGTTATCCCCTTCCGACTGGATCAGCACACCGGCGCGGGCATTCGGGATCGAAACATTCCCCTGCTCGCCCTTGCGGATCTGACGCCAGAAATCAGCATCGCTCGAGGTGCCGAGCGTATTGCCCGGCACGTGGCCGGTCTGCTGCGCGGAAGCTTCCGGGACGAGGAGGTTCGCACCGGTCATCAGGCCGAGCCCGGCGATAAGCGTCACGACCGCGGCCAGGCCGGCGAGATATTTGGTGAAAGCCGAGAATGTCATGTTGTGATCTCCCCCGGGGCCTAGAGGTCGAAGCTCTGCCGGCGGCCGCGCTCGCGGATTTCCGACAGGGTTTCTTCTGACAAGTGCTGGTCCGCCTTGCCCAGATAGGTGCCTTTTTTATACAGGAGCACACGGTCCTGCTCTGTCTCCCGGCAGCCGCCAAGCAGCGCCAGGACAAGCACCGCGAGTGCCGCGCCGCGAATCCATGTCGGACGAAATGACATCATGTCCGTTTGACTCCCCGAAAAATGCAATGCGTCCGTTCTCGCAATCGCGATCCATGGACGACCGGTCACTGTCCAGGAATGGCGTCCCCTGACGCCACGCGCCGGATCGGAATCGGCTACACGCACGTGTTTGCTCTACAGACCGGACCGGAGGCCGCACTATGCGGCCTCCGGAACAGGCGATTACCCGCCGGTTTTCTGGTCGTAGGCCGTGCCCCAGCCCCAAGCGCCGGAGCCAAAGCCGCGGGCGACGATACGCTCGCGATAGATGGCGGAGACAATGTCCCCGTCACCGGCCAGCAGCGCCTTGGTCGAGCACATTTCCGCACAAAGCGGGAGTTTGCCCTCGGCCAGCCGGTTCCGTCCGTACTTCTGGAACTCGGCATTGCTGTTGTCTTCTTCCGGACCGCCGGAGCAGAAGGTGCACTTGTCCATCTTGCCGCGGCTGCCGAAATTACCCGCTTGCGGGTATTGGGGTGCCCCGAACGGACAGGCATAGAGGCAATAGCCGCAGCCGATGCACAGATCCTTGGAGTGCAGAACCACACCCTCGTCGGTCTGATAGAAGCAATCGACCGGGCACACCGCCATGCAGGGTGCGTCGGAGCAATGCATGCAGGCGACCGAGATGGACCGTTCACCCGGCTTGCCGTCATTGATCGTGACGACGCGCCGGCGGTTTACACCCCAGGGCACCTCATTTTCGTTTTTGCAGGCCGTGACACAGGCATTGCACTCGATGCAGCGCTCGGCGTCACACAGGAACTTCATACGTGCCATTGTTTCGCTCCCTTACGCAGGCTCAATACGACACAGGGTCGCTTTGGTTTCCTGCATCTGCGTGACCGAATCGTAGCCGTAGGTCTGCGCAGTGTTGGTGGATTCGCCGAGGACATAAGGGTCCGCACCGTCCGGATACTTGCTCCGGAGATCCTTGCCCTGGAAATGCCCGCCGAAATGGAACGGCATGAAGGCGACGCCCGTGCCGACCCGTTCGGTGACCATTGCCTTGACCTTGACCTTGCCGTTTTCCGGACCCGTTACCCAGACCATCTGCCCGTCCTTGACGCCGTAATTGTTGGCATCGCGGGGATTGATCTCGATGAACATGTCCTGCTGCAGCTCGGCCAGCCATGGGTTGGACCGGGTTTCGTCCCCGCCGCCCTCATATTCGACCAGCCGGCCGGAGGTGAGGATCACCGGGAAGTCCTTCGAGAAATCGTTCTTCTGGATCGACGCATAGAGTGTCGGCAGGCGATACGACTTCCTGTCCTCGTAGGTCGGATAATCCGCCACGAGGTCACGCCGGGACGTGTAGAGCGGCTCGCGGTGCAACGGCACCGGATCCGGGAAGGTCCAGACCACGGCCCGGGCCTTGGCATTACCGAAGGGCGAGCATTCGTGAGCGATCGCAACGCGCTGGATACCGCCGGAAAGGTCGGTCTTCCAGTTCGTCTTGTCGCCGGAAATACCTTCGATGGTTTTCCGTTCCTCGTCCGTCAGCTCCTTGTCCCAGCCAAGCTTCTTCAGCATGGCCATGGTGAATTCCGGATATCCGTCCTTCAGATCCGAATTGGCGCCATAGGAATCCACGGCCAGAAGGTTCTCGCCGTTCCGTTCGACACCGAACCGGGCGCGGAAGGTAAGTCCGCCCTCGGAAACCGGCTTCGACGGATCGTACAGGATCGGGGTGCCCGGATGGTTCATCTCCGGCGTGCCCCAGCACGGCCACGGCATACCGTAATAGTCGCCGTCGCACGGACCGCCCTTGGCTTCCAGCGTCGTCTTGTCGAACGTGTGCTGATTGGCCATGTGCTTGCGCAGCCGCTCCGGCGTCTGGCCGGTATAGCCGATGGTCCACATGCCCTTGTTGATCTCGGCGGTGATATCCTCGACGTAAGGCTCCTTGCCGTTGACCTTGATGTTCTTGAACATCTGGTCGGCCATGCCGAATTTCTCGGCGAAGAGATACATGATCTCATGGTCGGTCTTGGATTCGAACAGCGGCTCCACCACTTTTTCGCGCCACTGGATGGAGCGGTTGGAAGCGGTAACCGAACCATAGGTCTCGAACTGCGTTGCCGCCGGGAGCAGATAGACCCCGTCCTTGCGGTCATGCAGCACGGCGGAAACCGTCGGGTACGGATCGACGACGACAAGGAGATCGAGTTTCTCCATCGCCTTCTTCATCTCGACCATACGGGTCTGCGAGTTCGGCGCGTGGCCCCACAGCACCATAGCCCGAACATTGTTCGGCTGATCCATGTTGGCCTTGTCTTCAAGCACGCCGTCGATCCAGCGCGACACCGGAATGCCGCTGGATTCCATCAGCTTCTTGTCGGCGAACCGGCCAAGCAGATAGTCGTAATCGACATCCCAGACCCGGGACCAGTGCTTCCAGGCACCGGTGCTCAGGCCGTAATAGCCCGGCAGGGTGTGGGACAGCACGCCAAGATCGGTCGCGCCCTGCACGTTGTCGTGGCCGCGGAAGATGTTGGTGCCGCCACCGGCCTTGCCCATGTTCCCGAGCGCGAGCTGCAGGATGCAATAGGCACGGGTGTTGTTATTGCCGTTGGTGTGCTGGGTGCCGCCCATGCACCAGATCACGGTGCCCGGACGGTTGTTGACCATGGTCCGCGCGACACGGCGCATCTGCGAGCCCGGAACCCCGGTGACCCGCTCGGTCTCTTCCGGCGTCCACTTCTTCACTTCGGCCCGGATTTCTTCCATGCCCCAGACGCGCTGGCGGATGAATTCCTTGTCTTCCCAGCCATTCTCGAAGATGTGCCAGAGCAGGCCCCAGATCAGCGCGACGTCCGAGCCCGGACGGAACCGGACATATTCGGTCGCGTGTGCCGCGGTCCGCGTGAAGCGCGGGTCGCAGACGATCAGCGGCGCATTGTTCTGCTCCTTCGCCCGCAGCAGGTGCAGCAGCGAGACCGGGTGGGCCTCCGCCGGGTTCCCGCCGATGACGAAGATGGCACGGCTGTTGTGGATGTCGTTGTAGCTGTTCGTCATCGCGCCGTAGCCCCAGGTGTTTGCAACACCCGCGACCGTGGTCGAGTGACAGATACGCGCCTGATGGTCTCCGTTATTGGAACCCCAGAAGGCGTAGAATTTACGGAACAGGTAGGCCTGTTCGTTGCTGTGCTTGGCGGAACCGAGCCAGTACACCGAATCCGGGCCGCTTTCTTCCCGGATCTTCAGCATCTGGTCGCCGATATCGTTGATCGCCTGCTCCCAGCTGACCTTGGTGTATTTGCCGTTGATCAGCTTCATCGGGTATTTCAGGCGCCGCTCGCCATGCGCATGCTCGCGCACCGATGCGCCCTTGGCGCAATGGGACCCGAGGTTAAACGGGCTGTCGAAGCCCGGCTCCTGGCCGATCCAGACACCGTTCTGCACTTCCGCCTCGACCGTACAACCGACGGAGCAGTGCGTGCAGACAGACCGGATTCTCTCGACACCGGCCATCGGATTGGCTTGAGCTTCGGCTTTCTTGACCATGCCACCGCCGAGGGTGGCTGCGGCGGCAAGACCGCCGACTGTAATACCGGAGCGTCTCAGGAACGTTCTCCGGTCGATCGCGCTGCCGGCCTGGGCGGCCAATGCACGCGACATGCGGGGCGATCCGGATCGCCCGCCCGTCTTCTTCATCAACATATCGTTCTCCCGAACATTACGGCCTCTTTATCGACCGCTTATGTTTCAGCAGGCGCCCCAGCATGTGGCGCCCCGGGACCTCCCAAGTGAGAGGACCCTCCCCGTCTTGCTCCTAGAAGCGCGACAGAGCGTAGGCCGTCTTCACATGCGCGGTTTCCCTGTAGCCGGCACTGACCTTTTCGGGCCGCGATGCGGCCTCGGCAGGTTTCTGCGCCCCGGCAATTGCCGCAGCACCGGCGGCAGCGCCGATGCCCGACAATTTCAGGAAATCACGGCGTGTGGATTCGGGCTTTTTTGTTTTCGCCATCTCCAACTCCGTTCTGCTCCGCACGGGTCCTATATGCCGATCCGCCGCCGGCCCGTGCCCGGTTGCGGGAAAGTATCGCCGGTGCCCTAGTCGAGCATCCGGAACGACTCGATCTCGATCTCGATGAACTGCCGCCCGATAGCGCCGAGCGGCATGTAGAGCGTGGACGCCTTGGCGCCTTCGAGATCTTCGAAAAACTTCACGGCCCACGGCGCCATGTGCCGGTCAAAAAATTCGGCTTGGCGCTCCAGATGGCAGGCAGGGCCGAAATCGCCACGGATCATCCCCGCCATCACATCGCAGAGCGCGGCGACATGATCTTCCGGCTCTTTCACATCATCGGCACGGGCAACACCGAGTTGCGCGAGATCCTTACGGAGCTCGGCCAGGGGTTTTTCGTTCAGGAAACCTGTCAGATAGAAGGAGCCGTGGGGAACAAGTTCACCGCGCCCGACTCCGTAAAACAGTTTATGGAATTCTTCGTCAGCGGTCTCGACAGTCGCCGCGCGCGCCGCGGCCGCAAAGGCGGCGACGGACTTGCCAAGCGGCGTGTCGTCCCCTTCGAGGCCACGGGCGAGCTCAAGACTGTCCTGGTGCGGCGGACGCGCAAGGTAATGCGCAAGTAGACCGTACCAGTGCGCTCTGACGGCGTCTTCTTCAGACACCAGACTTCGGGCGGTCTCTGTCACCGACCCACTCTCCCAAACGTGCCCGCGTAAACCGATGGGAATCGCAAGCTTCGTTGCAACGGCTTAGTGCCGTTCTTAGAATCGTTAAAGTACGCTCGCCCAGTCCATAAGTCCATATGGACGCAGCCGGTACGGCAAAGGTTTTCCACCCTGCGAAGAACGCCACGCGTTATTCGAGGTCGCCGTCACCAACCTCGTCGTCATCGATTTCGGCCTGGCCGTCATCGCCTGCGTCAGGCGCGGGATCCATATCCGCCCCGGTTTCTGCCCTTTCGGCAGCAGCCAGGCGCCGCGCCTCTTCCTCATCATCCGGCTCGTTTTCAGCATCGGCACCGTCAGCCCCGGCGTCATCTTCCCTGGCGTTTTCGGCAAGCTCCTCATCGGTCATGAACCCCTTGCCGACCCGGTAGGCCGTCTGCATGCCTTCAATCACCATGGCCGAATCAGTGAAATCCTCGCCGTAATCGACCAGACCGTCGACATTCGCCAGCAGCGGATTGCTGCGCCACAGAGCCTGCAGGGCGCGCCGGCGCAGAAACTCGGGAACCTTGCTCTGCATGAACGGCGTGAAATCACTCTCAGCATCGAGCGTTTCGATATCCGGCAGGCCGTCGACCAACTCCTGCTCCTCTTCCGTCAGGGCGCGCTCGTCTCCGGTGACCAGAGCCGGGAGCTGATCTTCCGGCGCCTCCTCGGGAAGAACCGGGGCCGCGCCACCACGCTTTTCGCGCGGTGTGGCCGTTTCGGCAATCCGGGCGGAATCCTTGCGTCTGGACCAGCGCGCGAGGAAATTGTCACCGCCATCGTCGTGGGCGTCAGTCAAGGCGGCGTCTCCCCGGTATGCGCCGCCCGCCGTCATCGACCCTGGGCTGGCGGGCGAATTTTTCCTGCTCGTGGCGGTGATCGCTGCGCTTGCGCTTGATGAACACCTCATCCTCGTGATGCGTGTCGCAGAAATCCTGCACCCAGGCGATCAACCCCTCGGGCATCGGGACGCTTTCGACGGTCTCCTCGCCTGAATCCAGATAATCCTGCGCCTCATAGGCCGAGGCCGTGGCCAGGAAGGGGTAGACCTCGTAAGGCGAGTCCGGATCGTCATCCGTCCGCAGCACGACATAGACCGACGGCTGGCCCGACAGGTTCACCTTGTAGGATTCAGTCTCTTTCCGATACAGGGTCAGCGGCAGCGTCGCCGCGTGGTAGCGCTCGAAATCCGGCCCCCGGTCGAGCAAGGTCCACTCTCCGACGTCCGGTGCCCCGACGATCACGGAGACCGCGTTCCAGCGATAATTCTGCCACGGATTGTCGATTTTCCGGCGCTCCAGCACCAGTCCAACCGGGATTGTCCGGCTGCGTTCCATTTCCACTCCTTGGATTGTCCGCTCGGGGTCATTGCCCCGGCGCTCCCGTGTTGCAAATATGTGTACCAAAAGTGCGCGCCGAAAAGACTGAAACACAGAAAGCGCACAGGAGAGAGATATATGGCCACCGAAAGCGGGCGGCTGCTGGTCTGCAATTGCAATCAGACCATGCCCCTCGAGGCTGTCGCGGGCGCGGTTGCGCAAGGCGGGACGGCCCCCTTCATCCATTCCGCCCTGTGCCGGTCCCAGCTCGGAAATTTTCGCGATGCGGCAGCAGCGGGCACACCGCTGACCGTCTGCTGCACCCAGGAAGCGCCACTTTTCCGTGAGATCGGACAGGAAGCCGGGCTGGACGAGGAGGCTCTGACCTTCGTCAATATCCGCGAAAGAGCCGGCTGGTCCGGGGAAGCCTCGCAAGCCGGGCCTAAAATCGCGGCCCTGATCGCGGAAGCCGCAGTCGCGGGCACACCGACGACACAGGTGTCCCTCTCATCCGACGGCATCTGCCTGGTCTATGGCAAGGATCAGTCCGCCCTCGACGCCGCGCGCCAGCTCTCGGAGCGGCTCGACGTCACGCTGCTGCTGAAAGAAAGCGCGGGCATCGTGCCACCTTCCGTCATGGATGTGCCTGTCTTCCATGGCCGGATCATCCGCTCGTCCGGGTATCTCGGGGCTTTCGAGATCGGCGTCGACGATTACGCGCCCGCCAATCCTGCAAGCCGCGACGCCTTCTCCTTCGAACGGCCGCAGAACGGCGCCGTCTCGAAATGCGACCTCATTCTCGACCTGACCGGAGAGACCCCGCTTTTCACCGGCCATGACAAGCGCGACGGCTATTTCCGCCCCGATCCGGGCGATCCGGTCGCCGTGCAGAAGGCCCTGTTCGAGCTTTCGGACATGGTCGGCGAGTTCGCGAAGCCGCGTTATGTCGATTTCAAAGCCGATCTCTGCGCCCATTCCCGCAGCCGCAAGACCGGCTGTTCGCGCTGCATCGATGTCTGTCCGGCAGGCGCCATCAGCTCTGACGGCGATGTCGTCGCCTTCGATGCGCATATCTGCGGCGGCTGCGGTTCCTGTAATTCGGTCTGCCCGACCGGTGCCGCGCATTACGCCTTCCCGCCAACATCGACCCTGGTCGAGCGTCTGTCCGTGCTGATGCAGGCCTATGCGGATGCCGGTGGCCGGGATGCCGCTCTCCTGATCCACGATACCACCGACGGTAACGCGATGATCGACATGTCGGCCCGGTTCGGGCGCGGCCTGCCCGCCCACGTGATCCCGTTCGCGGTAACGCAGGTGACCCAGATCGGACTCGACTTCCTCGCAGCCGCCTTTGCCTTCGGCGCCGGGCGGGTGGTGCTGTACGCCCATCCGCGCAAGCAGGAGGAAATCGGCGGACTGGCGGGCCAGATCGGCCTTGCCGAGACCGTCCTGACCGGCCTCGGCTTCGAAAGCGGCCGGGTGGAACTGCTCGTCGAGGCCGATCCGGACGCGGTTGAAACCCGGCTCTGGTCAATGGATCGGCCCGCTGGCGTTGCCCCGCGCTTCTTCCTGCCTCTCGGCGGCAAGCGGGAAATCATGGACACCGCCCTCGCCCAGCTCAGGCTGGCGGCCCCGACCCCGGTCGACAGCATCGCGCTGCCGCCCGGCGCCCCCTACGGCGCGGTGAATGTCGATACGGAAGCCTGCACGCTCTGCCTTGCCTGCGTCAGCGCCTGCCCGGCCAGCGCGTTACTCGACAATCCGGACGCGCCGCAGCTCTCCTTCGTTGAAAGCAGTTGTGTGCAATGCGGTCTCTGCAAGAACACCTGCCCGGAAAGCGCCATCACACTGGAGCCCCGGATCAACTTCCTGACCGCGGCCAAATCTCCCGTGGTGATGAAGGAGGAAGAACCGTTCCATTGCGTCCGCTGCGACAAGCCCTTCGCCGCGAAAAGCACGATCGACAGAATCGTCAAAACGCTGGCGGAGAAGCATTCGATGTTCGCAACGCCGGAAGCGGCCCGGCGCCTGCAGATGTGCGAGGATTGCCGTGTCGCCGATCAGTTCGAGGCGGGCAACCCGATGACCGGCGGCGCCCGTCCGATGGTCCGGACGACAGCGGATTATCAGGAGGGCAAGGTCCCCGACGAGGACGAAAGCATCCACTGACGCCGCAAGCGGACCGGATTGTCAGCCGCCAAACCTGTCCTGGCACATGGCGGCGGCGCGTTGCTTGAAGAGGGTGTGCTTGGCATCGTCAATCACACCCTCTGCCAGCATCCGGTCAACCGCGCCATTCCGTTCCGAAAGGCATTTTGCCAGTTCGGGATTGGCCGGCACGACACTCTCCGCTTCACCGCGCGCGAGCACGGCCAGATCTTCGCGGTGAATATAGACAAGAGACGATGCGGCCAGCACCAGAACCAGACCGGCAACAAGGCGGGCCCGCCAGCTGTCGATGAAAGGCTCGGCGGTCATGGTGGTTACTCGGTCTCGATGGTGCCGTCGATGGTCACTTCAAGACCAACGGCCGGGATCGAGAGCACCACCTTGGCTTCCGGTGCCGCGCCGGACTTCAGAGAGCCGTTTTCCACCGCCGCCCGGATCGCGGTCTCGATCTCGCGCTGACTGGTCACGCCGACCTTCTTCAGAAATTTGCGGACACTCATGTTGAAGATGTCTTCGTTCATGTCTTCCTCCGTTACGCTGGCTCCATCACGCCGGCACGGCCAGCGGTAAATTGACCAGCAGGTTTTGCGGCTTCATCCGCAGCACGCCCTTCGCATCCTGCGCCAGCCCGAGATAGACCGGACGCCCGGCGATATCCGCCCGCATCGCTTCCGGCTGTTTGAATTCGAGCCGGAACAGGGCGATCAGATTGACCAGCGTCTCCTCGCCGACATCCTCGCCCTTGTAGAGCGCGTTCAGAATGCCGGTCGAGGTCGCATCGAGGCCGACATGCCAGACCCAGCGCTCGTCCTTGATGCTGCGCACCGGTGTCACGGACACGTCGGCACCGAGGAAATGAGCCGTCCAGCTTTCCAGCACCCGGCACAGCGCATCCAGCCCGGGGCGGGTGAAGGTGAGATCGAGCACGGTGTCGAAGCGGTCGCTCCGCTCCCAGTAGATCTCCGCGTTTTCCTCGGTCAGCACATCCAGCTCGACGGAGCGCAACGGCGTGTCGTTCTCCGCGATCAGACGTTCCAGCGAACTCTGGCCCTGCCCCGCCGCATGCATGTCGACGATCTCCTCGTCGGCGCACATCACGGTGCCCTCCTGCAACGTCACGCGCTGGCTGCGGAACAGAAGCTCGGCGGCGCGTGCCCGGAACGGATCATTCACGCCTTCCAGCATGTTGCGGGTCACCACATGGGCGATCTGATCGAGGAACAGCGGCGGGATGGAAATATCGCCGGACAGAAAGGTCGAGAGATAGAAGGCTTCGAGACTGTCCGCCGCCAGCAGGGCGTCCCGGAAGCCAAGCACGATCTGGTAATTCTCGCGGCCGTCCGGATCGCCAAAGGCGGAAAGCTCCATATCGCTGACCGGCCGTCGCGGGTCGTCCAATAGCGCCGCGTGCAAACTGCGCTCCGTCGCGCAGGATTCCTCCACCGGCGCGACCTCGGGCCGGGCCAG
>TARA_R110002051_G_scaffold18194_2_pt1 | contig 57771 bp, 47 predicted proteins | sample TARA_R110002051 | Tara Oceans TARA_R110002051 (sample SAMEA4397023) | marine metagenome | biome: Polar Biome; feature: [MES] marine water layer (ENVO:01000295) within the mesopelagic zone...; material: water (ENVO:00002006), including particulate matter (ENVO:01000060) such as......
GAAGCCACCAATATTATAGGTTTCACCAATAACGCCTTTATGTAATACCACATCAATCGCTCGAGCATGATCAATAACATACAACCAATCTCGAGTATATTTCCCATCTCCATACACAGGAAGCGGGATACCTTCTACAATGTTGTTGATAAATAAAGGAATTAACTTTTCTGGAAAATGGTTGGGTCCGTAATTATTTGAGCAGTTGGTGATCACATATGGTAGCCCATAGGTTTCTCCATATGCACGTACAAAATGATCTGAACTTGCTTTAGACGCCGAATAAGGCGAATTAGGATCATAGGCAGTCGTCTCTGTAAACAACCCTGTGTCTCCTAAACTTCCATATACCTCATCAGTACTTATATGATAAAATAATTTATTCTCATATTCCCCATCCCAAGATTTTTTACAAACATTAAGAAGATTAACTGTTCCAATAACATTCGTTTTTACAAATGCCATAGGGTCTGTAATTGATCTGTCAACATGTGACTCGGCAGCTAGGTGAATTACCTTGTCAAAGGTTTTGGAATCAAATAGCGTATCCAGAAAAGCTACATCTGTAATATCACCTTTGATAAAGGTATAATTTGGGGCAGCTTCAATATCTTTTATATTTTCAAGATTACCAGCATAGGTAAGCGCATCCAAATTGTAGATGTGATATTGTGGATACTTTGTCACAAAAAGTCGCACAACGTGCGAACCAATAAAACCTGCGCCACCTGTGATTAGAATATTCATTATAGCTTCCCGTTAATATTGCCCTTTAGAACGCCTTTTACATCATAAATTACACAATCCTCGGCTCTTAAACGTTCCAAATCAAGTGTTTTAAATTCATTATGTGCCACAGCGTGTACAATGGCATCAAATTTTTGATTAGGAACCTCCGCCAATGTCTTTAATCCATATTCGTGTTGTACCTCAGCTGGATTGGCCCAAGGATCGAAGATAGTTACCTCGGTTCCGTATTCTTTTAGATTTGCAACAACATCGACCACTTTGGTATTGCGTACATCTGGACAATTCTCTTTAAAAGTAATTCCTAAAAGTAAGATTCGCGCTCCTTTAACTTTGACGTCATTTTGAAGCATGAGTTTGATTACTTCAGAAGCTACATAACTCCCCATACTGTCATTTAATCGGCGTCCAGCCAAAATAATTTCTGGATGATACCCAAGCTCTTGTGCTTTTTGAGCCAAGTAATAAGGATCTACGCCTATACAATGACCTCCAACTAATCCTGGTTTAAAGGGAAGAAAATTCCATTTTGTACCAGCTGCTTCTAAAACATCATGGGTATCGATTTCCATAAGGTTAAAAATTTTAGCCAATTCGTTTACAAAAGCAATGTTGATATCACGTTGAGAATTTTCAATCACTTTAGCAGCCTCAGCTACTTTTATTGTAGGTGCAAGATGTGTACCCGCAGTTATTATTGATGCATATAAGGCATCAACCTTCTTCCCTATCTCTGGAGTACTTCCCGCAGTTACCTTTAATATTTTATCTACCGTATGTTCTTTATCTCCTGGATTTATACGTTCCGGAGAATAGCCAGCATAAAAGTCTTTGTTAAATGTCAAGCCACTCACTTTTTCAAGTACAGGAACACATTCTTCCTCAGTCACACCGGGATATACTGTACTTTCATAAATAACAATATCACCTTTCGATAAAACTTTCCCTACAGCTTCACTACTCTTATACAGAGGTGTTAAGACAGGACGATTATTCTTATCTACAGGCGTAGGAACAGTTACTATATAATAATTGCAATCTGCAATGTCATCGAGATTTGCAGAGCAAAACAACCCATTTTCAGTGTTATTTTCCGTTTTTAATACTGCTTGAAGTGTTTCATTGTCTACTTCCAAGGTACTATCTACACCTCTATTTAGTGCAGTGATACGCTCTTGATTGATATCAAAACCAACAACGCTATATTTTGTAGCAAATAGTCGTGCCAGCGGCAAACCGACATAACCTAATCCAATAATAGCTATTTTATCTTTGCTCATTTCTTTACGGGGGAATATGGACTCTCTACTTGCTTTATTAAACTTGTTTTACTCTGGTTATTTTAAATGTTCCCAATACCAGGCCACAGCTTCTTTCAAACCGCTTTCCAAATTGTACAATGGATCATAGGATAATAACTTCTTTGCTTTATCAATAGATGCGAGGGAATGTGCGACATCACCTTGGCGTTCCTTCCCATGTAAGATTTCCACCTTTGCAATGGCAGCGTCATATTGTGACAATTCCTTTCTAAGACCCTGTGTCAAGGTATTTAGATCGGTGCGATCTCCATATGCAACATTATATACCGTATTTAAAGCCTCAGTATCCTCTGTGAGCATAGCTAAAACATTGGCTTGGATCACATTGTCAATATAAGTAAAATCACGTGAAAAGGTCCCATCTCCATTAATAACTGGAGATTGGTGTTTCATGAATTGCATCACGAACTTAGGAATTACAGCAGCATATGCTCCATCTGGATCTTGCTTACGTCCAAATACATTAAAGTACCTTAAACCGATACAATCTATACCGTATGTCTTATGAAATACATCTGCATACAACTCATTGACATATTTGGTAACGGCATAGGGTGACAATGGTTTTCCAATACGTTCCTCATGCTTAGGTAATGCCTCTGAGTCTCCATATGTAGACGAACTCGCTGCATACACAAAGCGTTTAACATTTGCATCCTTAGCAGCTATCAGCATATTGAGAAAACCTCCCACATTAACATCATTGGTGGTTGCTGGATCATTTATAGATCGAGGCACACTGCCTAAGGCAGCTTGATGCAATACGTAATCTACATGAGCGACAGCTTTTTGACAATCAGAAAGATTCCGAATATCACCTTCAATAAATGTGAAATTGGGATGCTCTGCAATCGCATCAAGATTGTGTTTGTGACCGGTCGCAAAGTTATCCAGGCAGCTTACTATAGCCCCATTATCAATAAGATATTCGCACAAATTTGCACCTATAAAACCTGCGCCACCAGTAACAAGCACAGTTTTATTTTGAAGTTGTAATTTAATTTTTTGAGACATAAAGTAGGTAACTCAACTAACAGGCGCAAATATAGCCTTTCTAGTGTATTTTGACACCATTAAGTCTATCTAAAAACAGCTTTAAAGATGAAAAACCACAGTAGTTAAGGTCGTTAAACTTATGATAAACGGTAGTTGTTTTATCAATGAAAGAACCAAATCTTGTAACTTTGACAATAACCCCTGTTTGACTTTGCAGCTACATATGACCTCATGCATCCTACAATAAAATTAATCGCACTTCTATTTACAATAACGATTCAATGTCAATCTGATTTTGGCAAATTAGATCGCCTTTTTGTTATACCCGATATGCTTTATGAAAACTCAGGAATGGAACGCGTTTCCTCTTCTGATAACATTTATATTATCAATGATTCAGGTAATAGCAACAAACTGTATGCGGTTGATCCAGAAAGTGGCTCTATAAGACAAGAAATTACGATTGAGAACGCTCGAAATAGAGACTGGGAAGATTTAGCGAGTCGAGGTTCGGACTTATTCATTGGTGACTTTGGAAATAATGGAAATCATAGAGACGATCTGACTATATACTGGCTATCGCATATTGACAGCTTAAAAGGGGTTAAGGTTTCCGCTTTCGCGAAAGCGATATCATTTACATTAGAAGATCAAACCAAATTTCCCCCGAAGAAAAAGGATCGGAACTTTGATATCGAAGCCTTTATTGCTAAGGGAGATTACTTTTATTTATTCACTCGAAATCGTTCTTCACAATTTGATGGAACAACAAAATGCTACAGACTTCCCATTAAAGAAGGCTCTCACATAGCAACTTTAATAGGTAGTTACATCACCTGTGGCGATTCAGACGATTGCCAAATTACTGGCGCAGCTCTGGACGACTCCTCTGGAAAAATTGCCTTGCTGAGTCATAATAAAGTGTGGATTATCAAAGACTACCCTTCAGATGATTTTTTCAAAGGCTCCATTCAAAAAATTAAATTAGGTCATGATTCACAGAAAGAATCTCTCTTTTTTCAAAATGAATCTACATTGATTATAGGAGAAGAATCGTCTAAAAAGGATGGCGGCAATGTTTACTGCTTAAAGCTAGAATAGAAAAACGAAGTATTAGGTTTTCTAATTGAAAATGGTCTTTAGACTTTAGTTGTTGGTCTTTGGGGCTTGGAATTTGAGTTTTGGAGCTTGAGTTTTGGAGCTTGGAACTTGGAACTTGGAATTTGGAGCTTGGAACTGGTAGTTACGCCCTTCCCTAATAGTTTTTAACTGTATACTGTTCTCTGTGAACTTTTCACCTTTAACAGTTAACTTTTCACTTTTAACCTTGATGTTTAGTCTCTAGGAGTATAACTGTATTCCGGAACTTTACCAACCGCTCCTTTGAAAAAGGCATCTATTATTTTCATATCGGCGTCTAAGTCTCCAGATGGGTATAAAGGCTTGGAAATACGATGTTCTTTTTTTCCAAAATCGAATGCAACCATTATTATTGGGACTTTTGCCTCAATTGCGATATAATAAAAGCCTGTTTTTAATTTTTCAACTTTTTTACGGGTTCCCTCAGGCGCAAGTGTCAATCGAAACTCCTCTTTAGTATCAAAAATTTTGGCAATTGATTTCACTTTATCTTGGCCAGCAGTTCTGTCAATAGGGGCTCCTCCCATCGCTCTAAAGAAAATGCCCATAGGAAATTTGAATAAGGCTTTTTTACCTACAAAACCAATTTTTACTCCTAATGCATTTCTGAGTAGAATTCCCATATAGAAATCATGCCAACTCGTATGCGGCACGGCAATGACTACACATTTTTTTACAGTGTCTTCAGAAAAATTCCCTATGGCCTTCCAGCCCAACACTTTTGAATATATCCACCGTGAAAAATTCATAATTACTGTTCGGATTTAATAAGTTGTATTGCTTTTTCTAAATCATCGGGCGTATCGATTCCTACTGCACTATTATCTGAACGCACCATTTTTATCTTCTTGCCATATTCCAGAAACCGAATACCTTCTATTTTTTCAGTTGCTTCAAGTGGCCCCATTGGAAGTGATGAAAAATCGAGGATTGCTTGTTTACGAAAGGCATAAATGCCTTTATGCTTATAGGTTGTTAGTTTTACATTTTGATCTCTACGGAATGGAATGGGAGATCGCGAAAAATACAGGACACAATCTTGCTGATCTACGATGACTTTAACATGGTTAGGGTTTATGATATCTTCCTCAGTATATAGCGGTGTCATAACACTTGCCAAATCAATATTAGCTGCATCTGCACCATAAAAAACATCAATCAATGGTTTTAAATCCTCACGCGTAGTAAAAGGTTCATCACCCTGTACATTTACGACTATATCAACGTCCAAATGATTTACCGCTTCTGCAATGCGGTCTGAACCACATTCGTGTTCGTTGGTGCTCATAATTGCATTACCCCCAGATTTTGTGATTACATCATAAATTACATCACTATCGGTTACCACATACACCTTTTCAAACAAAGCTGTTGCGACTGTACTATCATAGGTGCGTTCTATAACGGTTTTACCAGCTAGATCCTTCATCAACTTCCCTGGAAAACGGCTAGCGGCATAGCGAGCAGGAATCATAGCAATTATTTTTAATGGGGTAACACTCATAGAACTGAATTCAACTATTTATAGGTATCATAGACTCTCAAACAAAAATACTACTTCTCTTGGAAACTATGACCTCCTCATGCTTTTCATAAGCTTCCAAATACCCAATAAAATAAACAGTACAATAATAGCCGCTAAGATGGGCGAAAAAATACTTGCGGTTGCAACGGTCACAGCCGCTCCAGTCTCAGTAGCTGCATATACGGGATTTGCTAAACCTCCAGTAGTAGCTGTTGATGTGAGACGGCCGGCAGTTGTAGTCCCTGAAATAGCCGCCGCTGTTCCTCCTCCGGCGATAATCGCCAATGCCCAAGTAAACACTGGATTCATATCTCCCATGGTTGCCACCATGATTAGGGTGCCTGCAATTGCCGCTAGAGGTATGGCAGCAGTATCTAGCAGATTATCAAACCAAGGAATAAAATAAGCAAATACTTCAAAAATAGTTGCCGCGCCTAATAAGAATAAGGCGGTTGTGCTTCCCATCCACATCCAGGTATCACTAACAGGAAACCAGCCAAAATGAGCAGATAAACTCAAAACAAATAATGGAATAAACACACGGAATCCAGCCGCAGCGGCCAAGCTGAATCCAAGAATAATACTAATAATTAAATCTACAGACATCTATATTTTTATTAAGCCCTTTATTGCTAATTAAAGTCTAGAGGGAATTAATTGCTCTGACTTTAATTTATTGGAAAATACCTGACAAAACTTGTTGTTTCCTATGAGCAGCATAGGACACTGCAATTAATTAAGAGTTTAATTTCACTCCTCCACGAACATATCGTCCTTAAAACCTATCAAATATAATTTATTTTTGGCACGGGTCACAGCAGTATAAAGCCATCGCAAATAATCCTTGTTCATCCCTTCGGGTAAATAAGGTTGCTCTATAAATATAGTGTCCCATTGCCCTCCCTGTGACTTATGACAAGTAATAGCGTAGGAAAATTTCACTTGAAGTGCATTGAAAAATTTATTTCCCTTGATTTTCAAGAATCGTTTATAGTTAGACTTTTCATCGGCATAATCTAACTGAACTTCCTTATAGAGTTTATCACCATCTTCAAAAGAAAGCGAAGGGGTTTCCATAGTAAGTACATCTAACATGACAACAGTATCAAAAGCCTTCATAGTAGGATAATCTACCATTTCAACCTTAACTTCAGCAAAACGAAAACCATACAACTCTTTGATCGCATAGATTTCTAGGATACGGACTATGTCTCCATTAGCGATAAATCCAGCATCACTTTTGGCATCCAGCCAGAAATAATTATTCTTTACTACCATCAAATGATCCCCCGCAGAGATTTCCTCCTCCTGATATAAAATGCGTTGCCGTATTTGCTGATTGTACAAATTTGCACGTTTGTTTGATCGCACAATGATGACCGTTTCTTCTTTTCCAACCTGATCGTAGCTGTCATTAATAGCATCCATTATCTCATGACCATCTATTAATCGGATTATATCTGAATGTCCTTGAATATTGAACTTAAAGTCTTCATAAAAACCATCAGCCAAAAACTCCCTGATGGTCGTAGCGTTCGACAAAATACCACTATCGGCTGCTTGTCGCATTACTTCATCTAAGAGTATATGATCTACTTCCTTGTTATATTGCATTGATAGCACCTTTATATCTAAGGCAGGTGACACTTCAAGCTTTACGGGCGGTAATTGAGCATCATCTCCAATAAGTAAAAGTTTACAATGATGTCCAGAATACACAAATTGCATCATATCATCAAGAAGGGATCCATTTTCAAAGAGTTTAGAATCACTTGTTCTATCGGAAATCATTGATGCCTCATCTACAATAAATAAACACCGTCTATGCTTATTGGGCTGTAGGGTAAAAGAGACTCCCCCACCTTTTTCTTTTTTTGGAAAATATATTTTTCTGTGTATGGTAAACGCCTCTCTATTACTATAATTACTGATTACCTTGGCAGCTCTACCTGTAGGTGCCATCAGAACTGAGGAGAATTGAGCTTTCCATAAATTTTTTACCAAAGACCCAATAATTGTTGTTTTTCCTGTTCCTGCAAAGCCTTTTAAGAGAAAAACGCGGTTAAAATCCTTATCAAAAAGGTAGTGACTTAGCTGTTGTAGCAGTATATCTTGCTTATTTGTAGGTATATGAGGAAAATCTTCCTTAAGCGTACGATAAAATGCGGGAGCGTCTTTAATCATTGAGGTCTTTTAGCTGTGGTTAAAGATAGGAAAGGAAAATTGCGCTCAATCCTTTTGCGAATAAAAAAAAATTGTAGATTTGCGACTATACGTAACTAACTTTTAAAATTTCTGTCAATGAAACTTTTGATACAACTTGTACTTTGGGTAATTATCGCTGCTCTAGGTTATTTATTATTCAACGCCATCTATGGTGAAGTAAAGTTTAATGAGGTTAAGGAAAAGCGCTATTTGGCAGCTATCGAAAATCTTAAAGATATTCGTGTTGCTCAGCTTGCTCATAAAACAGTAACAGGGAAGTACGAAGGTGACTTTGATAAATTAGTTCGTTTTATCGATACGGCTCAATTTACCTTGACCCAACGCCGTGATTCTACAATACGTGATGAAGTACGTTCTAAAGAATTAGGAGTAGATATGGTTAAAGATATTGTAATCATCGACACCCTTGGATTTAGATCTGTAAAAGATTCTTTATATAAGGCGGTTAATGGAAAATCAAAAGACCGTTATAAAACAATGATTAAAGTACCTGTAGAAGGAACGGATGCAAAATTTGAAATGACTGCTGGTTTTATAGAGAAAAGTAATCTTCAAATTCCTGTTTTTGAAGCTAAAGTTTCAAAAGAAACATTACTATTTGATCAAAAGAAAGATTACATAATCAAAGAAAAACAAGTAGTATCTGTTGATGCTGTAAATGGAACTCACTTAACAGTAGGATCTATGATTGATATTAATACTAACGGTAACTGGCCAAAGAGTTACGGTGCAAATGACGAATAAACAAGAACAAACACAATACCTTATGAGATTGTCCATCCAAGTACGCTTAGATGGACTTTCTTTTTTTACGCAGAATGATGAAGGAACCGTCGTCGATTACGCTGCCTTTCAATTTCGAAAAAAAGTAGATCCCGCCGGACTGCTTTCGGAGATTCAGTTTATTGTAAAGGAGAACCCTCTTCTTCAATCCAAATACAAGAATGTAAGTGTTATTTATGTAAATAATCTATTTACCTTAGTTCCTCAAGCACTTTTTGACGAGACTAAACTTACAGACTATCTTAAATTCAACACTAAAATGTTACAAACAGATTTTGTAACATTTGATCATATAGGTACTCATGAAATTGTCAATGTGTACATTCCATACGCAAACGTAAATAATTACTTCTTTGATCAATACGGTGCCTTTACGTATCACCACGCACTCACCCATTTAATTACAGAAGTACTTGACAATGCCGGGCATCAAGAGGAGGCCCAAATTCTTATTAATATACATCCTCATAGTTTCGAAATGATTATCACTGAGCAAAAAAAATTACTTTTTGCTAATACATTTGAGTATCAGACAAAGGAAGATTTTATTTATTACGTCCTCTTTACGCTTGAGCAATTAAGTCTCAATCCCGAAACGGTTGAATTAGAATTAACGGGTGCTATAGACCCAACAGATGAAAAATACAATATTGCTTATACGTACATAAGAAATGTCCAGATCAAAGAAGCAAAGACATCTCAAATACCTATAAGTGATTACCTTTTAAGCACATTATTATGACACGTATTATTTCAGGAAAATATAAAGGAAGACGTATCAGTGCACCTAAAAAACTCCCTGTGCGCCCTACAACCGACATGGCCAAGGAAGCACTTTTCAATATTTTAAGACACAATTTTCATTTTAGCGGCGTAAGAGCCTTAGACTTATTTGCGGGAACTGGAAATATAAGTTACGAATTGGGTTCGAGATCTTGTCCTGATATAACCGCGGTTGATGGCGATTCTGGCTGTATCCGCTTTATCAATCAAACGGCTAGTGAATTTGAATTTCCAATTCATGCTATAAAAAGCGACGTCTATAAATTTATTCAAAGAAAAGGTCATCAACCATATGATATCATCTTTGCCGATCCTCCTTACGACTTTAGCACAGAAGATTTTGAACGAGTGGCTACTTTATGCTTTAAACATCAGCTTTTATCTGAAGATGGAATGCTCATCATAGAACATAGCAAACAAACAAAGCTAGATCATGTAATTAATCATGACAATACTCGTCATTACGGTGGAAATGCATTTAGTTTTTTCAGTCTCCCTGAGACAGACGATAGTGAAGAATAGAGTCAGGATACCTTAGAGTGGGCTTTCCTGCCTACCGGACAGGCAGGTACGAAAGCGCGTTAAAAAAAATCACCACATTCCTAAAAACATGGTGATTAAATAATACAAACCTATAAGCCGGATTCTGTACCTCAAAAGAGGTTCTTATCATTTATCTGGATGACACATTGCTGTGCCATTCTAGCTGCCTACCCTCCCACAACGCACGGGTCGCACTTAACTGTGGGTATACTTGACATTGCACCGCATAGAGTTTACCTGGTTTCACTACAGCATGACCTGTACATTCTTTCTGTTGCACTTGTCCTTATCTTTCGACAGACGGGCGTTACCCGCTATGCTACCCTCTGGTGTCCGGACTTTCCTCCATTCGTATAAAACGAACAGCGATAAGACGGTTTGCTCTACAAAGATACTAAATCCAATATTGAACTGCTTTTCAAAACTTACTAACACTATATCGATAATATTGCAAATAAATTGAAGAGTTTTCTATATGGGTAACCACAAATCGTAGTGATGCAGAGGTCATTCTATCGCACTCCTCGTCGGTATGAGATTGCAGATGAATTTTAATGCTATCACGCAGCACACCTCCGCAATTCGGAGCTATCTCATCGTCCGAAATTGCAATGGTGAAACCCAATTTTAGACTTAATAGTGCTGAGAAGCAACCATGTTTCTAACCGGTAAGACCGGATGAATTTGCTGTAATTCTCCTTTGGGCATTAATAATTATTTAATGTGCTGAGTTCCATTTTTGCTTGATTATATTCATGAATCATATCCTTTACAATCTGTCCTGCTGGTAGAATCTCATTGATCAATCCAGAAATCTGTCCAATTTCTAATTCTCCTTCAATTAAATCGCCCTCAAACATACCTTTCTTTGCCCGTGCCCTTCCTAATAACTCCTTGAGTTGTTCAGGTGTTGGACCCGTTTCATAAAGTCGGGCAACATCATTATAGAATTTATTCTTAATCAACCTAACCGGGGCTAGCTCTTTTAATGTTAACACAGTATCTCCTTCTTTAGCCGCTACTATTTGTTGTTTAAATGCTGCATGTGCACTGGACTCTTCGCTAGCGGCAAAACGACTCCCCACTTGCACTCCATCTGCTCCGAGGACCATAGCTGCCAGCATTCCGCGACCTGTTGCTATACCACCAGCTGCAATTAAAGGCACTTTTATTTGCGCTTTTACCATAGGAATGAGTGTGAAAGTGGTGGTTTCTTCACGGCCGTTATGACCCCCCGCCTCAAAGCCTTCGGCAACAACCGCATCTACACCCGCCTCTTGAGCTTTTAACGCAAATTTTACACTACTAACTACATGCACAACTTTGATACCATGACCTTTTAAATGAGATGCCCAAATCTTTGGATTTCCAGCACTCGTAAAAACAATCGGGACTTTTTCATCAACGATGGTTTTCATATGTTCTTCTATATTGGGATATAACATTGGAACATTGACCCCAAAAGGTTTGTCTGTAGCTTTTTTGCACTTTTGCACATGTTCCTGTAATACCTCTGGATACATGGAAGCGGCTCCTATCAATCCTAAACCACCTGCATTACTCACAGCACTTGCAAGTCGCCAGCCACTATTCCATATCATTCCACCTTGGATAATGGGATATTGAATCCCAAATAACTCAGTAATTTTATTCACTATGATTTTATGATTTTAAGGGTGCTTATTTGCTCTTTACTTTTGAGATTTGCTAAATAGATTCCATTAGGCAAATGTGATATTTCTACCCAATCCTGATCTCTTGATATGGATTGTTGTAGCACTTCTTTACCTAACATATTGTATAGACTTAACTCGGCGTTTACTGTTCCTTGTGGCAGTCCCACTTGAAAGCGGTTTGAAGTAGGGATTGGATATAAGGTATACGCTTTCGCGAAAGCGGACTCCTCTACACTCAGTAAATCTTGTAAAAGCATTCCAAAATCAGGAATTCCATATCCAAATTCGGCTGTAGGGTTATCAAACATACTGCTTGCTTCACGTATGAGTTGCATCATTTCAGCATTGGTTTTCTGTGGAAAGGATTGCCAAATACTCGCTACGGCTCCTGCCATAATGGGCGAGCTAAAACTTGTACCATTACTTGTCGTTATACTTCCGTCTGCACGGATGACAGCAGCAGCTTCGCCTTTGGCCATTACATCAGGCTTTACCCTACCATCGCTAGAAGGCCCAATACTACTAAAACTTGCATAGTCACCATTCTCATCAACTGCGCCTACAGTTAAGGCACCCACTGCATCTGCAGGTGCAGAAATCATTCCTGAACCAGAATTTCCAGCACTCGTAACCACTAACATTCCTTTTTCAAAAGCCATTGTCGCACCTTTCGAAATGAAGGCTGTATTACCATTCATATCGTCATAGGTATAACTGTATGCCGGATTATCATAGGTTCTATATCCTAATGATGTATTTATTACATCGACTCCTAAACTATCAGCGCGTTCTGCGGCCTCAACCCAAAGTGCTTCCTCTATTGGGTTTTCGCTCCCAACATCTTCAGTTCTAAAACAATATATAAAGGCATCAGGGCCTGTTCCTACAAATTGATCTTGAACAAAACCAGCAATATCACTCACCACCCTCGTACCATGATCACTCCCTGTAAATGCAAATTCATCATCTGTTCTATCTACAAAATCGTAGCCATCTAACAATTTTCCGTTATCTCTTATACGAGCAAAACCCGGCTGAACGTCTACACCAGAAAATCCTGAGTCCATTATTGCTACAATCATGCCCTCTCCTGTATAATCTTGTTCATGCAATTGGTCAACCGTAAGCATACTAACCTGATTTTCGGTAGTTCCATATACAAAATCTATACGTTGGGCTGGATCTTGCTTTACAAATGAAAAGTCATCTAACTCCCGATTTAAAGTTCGATCTGCATATTGAATGTCTGATACAAAACTGAGGTCCCAAAGGTCATTAATATCCTCTTCGCCACCGCGTACATAGACACAATTGAACCATTTTGACTTAGCATATACAATGATTCCATTTTGATCTTTAACGTCTTCGATATAAGATTCATTCACGGGAACATCTCGTTCGTCGATAGGAGTATTATGCATCGCCTTACGGTCAATGGCCTCTTGGGTAAGTATGCTTATAGGATTGTCGATACTCGTCTGTACATTTTCCTTATCGGAAAAATATACCCAAGCATCTTGTTGGGCACATACTCCCATTGGAATCATGAGTAGTAAGAATAGGATTTTTTTCATGAGCTAGTTTTAATCCTTAAAGTTACAAAATAAGGACGGATTGAAAGCACACAAGAATGTAGCTTTTGATTCTATTCTCAAGAAATCAATTAGGAGATAACACCAGAACCAAGACATTCGTCATGATCGTACCAAGCGACAAACTGTCCTTCCTGAATCGCCGATTGTGGATCTTCAAAAACAACAAAAAGACCTTCGGCCGAGCGATATAATTTTGCATTTTCCAAGGGCTGACGATACCGTATTCGAGCTTGAACATCCATACTTTCGCCCACAGCTAAAGCTAGATCTGGACGAATCCAATGGATTTCTTCAGATTTCACAAAAAGGGCATTGCGGTAAAGTCCGGGATGTGATTTGCCTTGACCTGTATAAATTATATTTTCTTTTACATCAGTGTCAATAACAAACAAAGGCTCCACCATTCCTCCTACAGACAAGCCTTTACGCTGTCCTTTGGTAAAATAATGAGCTCCTTGATGCTTCCCAACTACTTCGCCATCTGTTAGCTTATACACTGCTTTTTCGGCGAGTAGAGGCACTTCAGAAAAGCTTAGTTGAGACAAATCTAAATGGCGCGTTGCTGCATTGTCATCCATTCCAGCAAGCACAGGAACCGCTTCTTTAGCAATTTCAACAATGACGCCTTCTTTGGGTTTAAGTTGTTGTTGTAAAAAATCTGGCAATCGTACTTTCCCAATAAAACAAAGCCCCTGAGAATCCTTCTTACCTGCAGTTATAAGTTCTTGTTCGGTAGCGATCACTCGTACTTCACTTTTCTGTAAATGACCTATAGGGAATAAGGTTTTGGCCAATTGTTCCTGAGATAATTGACATAAGAAATAAGACTGATCTTTATTGCTATCTGCACCTCCAATGAGTTGATGAATTTCAGTTCCATCCTTGACAAAGGAACGTTTTTGACAATAATGTCCTGTCGCCACATAATCGGCGCCCAGAGAAAGGGCAATTTTCATAAAGACATCAAATTTGATCTCTCTATTACACAATACATCAGGATTGGGCGTACGCCCCATTTCATACTCCCGAAACATATAATTTACGATACGCTCCTTGTACTCCTCACTAAGGTCTACCGTTTGGAATGGTATCCCTAATTTTTCAGCCACAAGCATGGCGTCATTGCTATCATCTAACCAAGGACATTCATCTGAAATTGTCACGCTATCATCGTGCCAGTTTTTCATAAATAGGCCTATCACGTTGAACCCCTGTTCCTTTAAAAGGTAGGCGGTTACACTACTATCAACTCCTCCACTAAGGCCAACAACTACGGTTTTCATGCTATTAGGTGCGCTTTCGCGAAAGCGGGAACAATCCCATTCGCTATTCTTTTGCAAAATTACGGAAATAAAAAAAGGTAGCTCTTAGTCTACCTTTGCTAAATACCTTACAAAACACTAATGCTGTACTCCAAATTTGTTCTGCGGATACTTTAATTCTTTGTCGAGTTTTCCTCCCACATAATACTTCCAAGTACCATGCTTTTTATTATTCTTATAACGACCTTCGATTAGAAGATTTCCATCGGTATCCCATATTTTTGAATCCCCATGCAATCTACCCTTTTCAAACGTAAACATTTTTAATTGTACTCCCTTCTCAGAAAAATGAGAATCAACTCCTTCTTCCTTACCGTTAACAAAAGACTGTTGTTGGGCGATTTGACCATTAGAATAATAAACTGTTCGCTCTCCTTCTAAAAGATCTGCCACATAAAATTCAACTGTCATAATAGTGACACCATCAGGATGAAAATATTGCCATTTTCCTTCTTTTTTTCTCCCTTTGACCTGCCCCTCTGATACTAATTTTCCGCTTTTTCTAAAATATTGAACGTCTATAAGATCACTTCCTGTCGTATATGTTTTGGTCGCCGATGGTTGTTTCCCACTATCGGTATCATAGAATTTGAAAACTCCAACCTCTTGTCCGTGCTCAAAAGTGCCCTCATAACGAAGTTGATTAGAGCCTTCATGGAATTTTCGCCATTCGCCATGACGATTGCCTTGAGCATCTTTTTTATTTATGCTTTGACTTAATATAACTTGCTGAATTCCAGCAAAAAAACAGATAAAAAGAAAAAAATTACGTGTCATTTTAACTTAACATTAATATTATTATTGTTTAATCTTATTACATTTACATTAAACAAAACATTTTAAATCCTATTGATATGAATAAACTAATTTCAATTTCAAAGATAGCATTGATTGCTATAACGCTGTTTAGCACCGTTTCGTGTAATGACGATGACGACAATGGAAACATTATTGACAATAATGGTAACAATACTATTGCAGATTATGTTAGAGGGAATGAAAACTACAGTTCTCTTCTTGCCGCTCTCGAAAAAACTGGCCTCGACGCTACATTAGCAGGAAGTGGTTCTTTTACCGTTTTTGCTCCTGATAATGCGGCCTTCGATCTTTTCCTCAATGGCACTGCCCTAGCCGATGTTGACGATGCAGCCCTTACACAAATCCTGCTAAATCACGTTCTCAATGTTGAACGCTTATCTACTGACCTTGTAACTGGGTATGTCAAAAACCTTGCCACTGAAGAATCTTCTAGCGCCAATATTGACATGTATATTGATACTACTGCTGGAGTTACCATTAATGGCCAGGCAACAGTAGTCGCTGCCGATATTGATACTGATAACGGCGTCATACATGCCGTAGACCAAGTAATTGCGCTACCTACTATTGTAACTTTTGCAACTACCAACCCGAACCTAAGCAACCTTGTTGACGCTTTGACAGCTGGAGGTTCTACAACCTTCACGGATTTATTGTCGGACACAACTCAAGATTTTACTGTTTTTGCACCAATAAACGATGCCTTTACAGCTTTTACAAATCCTGATGGAAACGATATTAACCAAGTCCTTTCCAATCACGTAATTGTTGGTTCTGTTGCAGTGTCGACTGCCTTGACAAATAGTTATGTAACAACGGCAGCCATTTTCAATGAAGAATCAGATGCTCCTTTAAGTTTATATATCAATACAGATAGTGGAGTACGTTTAAATGGAACTTCCAATGTGGCTTTGGCTGATATTGTAGCTTCTAATGGAGTGATTCATGTTGTCGATACAGTTATTGACTTACCTAAGGTAACAACCTTTGCTACTGCAGACCCTACTTTTTCAACCTTAGTGGCTGCCTTAACCGCTGATCCATCTTTTGGCTATGTAGCGGCCTTACAAACAGCAAACGGAACATCACCGGCACCATTTACAGTTTTTGCGCCAACTAATGACGCCTTTGCAGCATTATTAACAGACCTCGGGGCGACAGAACTAGGAGATATCCCTGTTCCTACACTCGCTGCTACCTTAGAGTTACATGTAGTCGCCAATGCAAATGTTAGAGCAGAAGATTTAGCAGGTATTGATGGTGCATCTGTTACAACCTTAGGAGGTGGTCAAATTATCATTGATGCCACCACACCTGCGATTATTGATCCAGATGGAGGTTCAAACGAAATCATTCTCACAAACGTACAAGCCGCAAATGGTGTGATTCACGCCTTAAACCGTGTAATAAGAGACTTATAATAATTGGTTGGTTTTTTCTAACATCGAACAATAAAAATTGTGATCGTTAGAAAATCGGAGCTTCGACGCAATCCCCCGCGTCGGAGCTTTTTTATTTATAAGACTTAGCTCCTCTTTAAAATTGCTTTGTTGATATCCTTGATAAGGCCTGGTCCTTCATAAATAAATCCTGTATACAACTGCACAAGACTTGCCCCGGCATCTAACTTATCCAAAGCATCTTGAGCCGAGTGAATTCCTCCCACCCCAATAATTGGAAAGGAACGATTGCTCTTGTCTGCAAGGTATTTAATAACGCGTGTAGACTTATCTGTAATAGGCTTTCCGCTCAAGCCTCCATCACCAATTTCAGCAAGCCGCTCCTCCGAGGTTTTTAAACCTTCTCTTGACACTGAGGTATTACTAGCGATAACCCCGTCTAAATTTGTAGTAGTAACAAGATCTATAATTTCATCCAATTGTTGATCATTCAAATCTGGGGCTATCTTTAACACGATTGGTCGCTGAATATCATAGGTGTCATTTGCCTTTTTTACAGCACCAATAAGTGATTCTAGATATTCTTTATCATTGAGTTTTGCATGACTTGATACATTAGGACAACTCACATTCAACACAAAATAATCTACATATGGATGAAGGGCGTGGAAACATTCAAGATAATCAGCAGTGTAATCTTCTGGTTTGGTATCTGTATTCTTTCCGATATTTCCACCTCTTAGAACGCCTTTATTCTTTTTCAATCGTGGTATAGCTTCTGCCACTCCGCCATTATTAAATCCCATACGGTTAATAAGTCCGCTATCTTCTGTCAAACGAAACAATCGTTTTTTAGGATTCCCTAGCTGACCTTTAGGAGTCAGAGTTCCAATTTCTATAAAACCAAAGCCAATAGCTCCTAATTCATTATAGAGCTTTGCATCCTTATCAAATCCAGCAGCCAGACCCACTGGATTTTTAAACTTGAGGCCAAAAACTTCACGCTCTAATCGTGGATCTTCAATCAAACCCCATTTTTTTATGAGTCCGCCAAGACCAATACGAAAGAGTCGGCGTATCCATGCGAAGGTGAAATAATGCACCTTTTCAGGATCAAATTGAAAAAGTAATGGTCGAAGAAGCAGTTTATACATTTTGGCAATTTTCTGTTTACAAAAGTAATTCAAAAAGCCTTAATTTTGGGAAGAACTGCAGTCGCATTTTTTATACCAAAATCGATGAAAACTTTTTATTTTTTTGTACTCCTTTTTGGAGCCTCATGGTTTTCATTTGGCCAAACTAAGCCAATGGAAACTTTTACAGAAAAACCTATAGAAATAGGCAGTTCAATAAGCATTTTCTCTGCTTCTTTGAATGAGACTAGAACAATCAACGTATATCTTCCAGCAAGCTATTCAAAAGAATCTACCGCATCCTACCCAGTCATTTATCTCTTAGACGGAAGTTTAGACGAAGACTTTATTCATATCGCAGGGCTCGTTCAGTTTTCCACATTTGCGTGGGCTCAACTCATTCCAGAATCTATTGTTGTAGGTATCTCCAACGTCGATCGAAAAAGAGATTTTACGTACCCCACAACTAACGCAAAAGACAAAAAGGACTTTCCGACAACGGGTGGATCTGAAAAATTTATTGCATACCTGGAAAACGAACTACAGCCGTTTATGGCTAAAGAATATAGGATTACAGAAGATCACACCCTCATTGGACAATCCTTAGGCGGTTTACTCGCTACAGAAATCCTTTGGACAAAACCTTATCTTTTTTCAAAATATGTGATCGTAAGTCCGAGCCTGTGGTGGGATGACAACTCCTTGCTTTCGCGTAAGCGTAGCCCCTTAAAAAATCCCAAGAAAGTGTTTATTGCCGTTGCTCAAGAAGGTCCAATTATGGAAGCTGCTGCAATGGGTCTGGCAGCCAACATAAAAACAGATAAAAATATTCATACATACTTTAAATATCTCGACGACTTGGACCATACTAATACTTTACACCAAGCCGTTTATGAAGCCTTTAAAGTTTTATACACTAAAGAAAAACAAGCCAACCATGATTAATAAACAAGCACTTATAGATCGTTTTCTAAGCTATGTAACTATAGATACTGAAAGCGATCCCAAAAGCGATACGACTCCCAGTTCTGAAAAACAATGGGACCTAGCAAGACTTCTAGCAGAACAACTAGAAACCATGGGAATGACAGAAGTGAGCATAGATGACAACGCCTATGTGATGGCAACTTTGCCTTCAACTGTAGCTCATGATGTTCCTGTTATTGGGTTTGTTTCACATTTTGATACCACACCTGATTTTACAGGAAAAAATGTCAAACCACAAATTATAGAAAAGTATGATGGTGGAGATATTGTATTAAATAAAGAACAAAATATTGTTTTGTCTCCTGATTACTTTGACGATTTAAAACAGTATCAAGGCCAAACGATTATTACTACCGATGGCACCACTTTGCTCGGAGCAGATGACAAGGCAGGAATTACAGAAATTATGGAGGCGATGCAATATCTTTTAGCACATCCAGAAATTCCCCACGGTAAAATACGCGTTGGCTTTACGCCAGATGAAGAAATTGGACGTGGAGCTCATAAGTTTGACGTTGCAAAATTTGGCGCCTCTTGGGCATATACTATGGATGGTAGTCAGATAGGCGAATTAGAATATGAAAATTTCAATGCAGCAGGAGCTGTTGTGACTGTAGAAGGAAAAATTGTACATCCAGGTTATGCCAAAGGCAAAATGGTCAATAGTATGTATATCGCGACAGATTACATCAACAGCCTTCCTAGATTGGAAACGCCAGAACACACCTCAGATCGTGAAGGATTTTTCCACCTTTATAGTATTGATGGTGGAGTAGATAGTACAAAATTAGAATACATCATAAGAGACCATGATAAAGGACATTTTGAAGCGCGAAAAGAAATGATGGTAAAGCTCGCCAATGAACTCAATGCCCAATTGGCCAAAAATGTAGTGACAGTTGATATAAAAGATCAATACTACAACATGCGTGAAAAGGTAGAACCTTTAATGCATATAGTAGATATAGCCGAAGAAGCCATGACCGAACTAGGTATTGAACCAATAATCAAACCTATACGTGGTGGAACAGATGGATCTCAATTATCCTTTATGGGACTCCCCTGTCCCAACATTTTTGCTGGAGGTCACAATTTTCACGGGCGCTATGAATATGTGCCTGTTGAGAGTATGATGAAAGCGGTAGAAGTCATTGTCAAAATAGTAGAAATTACTGCCAAGAAATACAACTAAGCACACCCAATTTAATGAAGGTCAATCGCTATTGGTGGAAAGAAGGAATCGTTTATCAGATCTATCCAAGAAGTTTTAAGGATACGACTGGAAATGGTATTGGAGACTTGCGGGGAATCATTGAGAAGCTAGATTATATTGCTAGCCTTGGAGTCTCTATTATTTGGTTAAACCCTATATATGACTCCCCCAATGACGATAATGGCTATGATATAAGAGATTATCGCAAGATCATGGCTGAATTTGGAACCATGAGTGATTTTGAGGAGTTGCTAGCGGGCATGAAGAAGCGTAATCTCAAGCTTATCATGGATCTTGTTGTAAATCATTCTAGTGATGAACATCAATGGTTCCAAGAGTCTCGTAAAAGCCGATCCAATCCATACCGAGATTATTTTCATTGGTGGCCGGCAGAGAAAGGAGATCCTCCCAAGCGATGGAGCTATTTCGATACCGATTCTAACGCATGGAAATACGATGAACAAACGGATGCTTATTATTTGCACTACTTCGCCGTTAAGCAACCTGATTTAAAATGGGAGAATCCTGAGGTTCGTCGCGAGATTTATGAGATGATGCATTTTTGGTTGCAAAAAGGAGTAGATGGATTTCGAATGGATGTAATACCATTCATAAGCAAGGACACTACATATCCAGATTTTAAGGTCTCAGAGCCACATGAATATATTGCCTATTACGCAAATGGACCGAAGGTGCATGAATACTTACGCGAACTCAACCAAGAGGTCATTTCAAAATATGATGCCTTTACCGTAGGGGAAGGTCCGGGTATATCTAAAGATCAGGCCTTGGATTTTGTACATGAGGATCGCAAAGAAATGGACATGTTTTTTCACTTTGACTTAATGTCCTTAGATCGAAAACATGGAGAAGTATTTTCTATGCGGGAAGACCCTTGGACCTTGCCTGAGTTTAAAAAGATTTTTAATGATTGGGATTCCGCTTTCGCGAAAGCGGGATGGGGCAGCTTGTTTCTTGCCAATCATGATTTTCCCCGCGCAGTTAGCAGGTGGGGCAATGACAGTCCTGAACATTGGAAAAATAGCGCTACCCTACTTCAAACCTTTTTGCTGAGCATGCGGGGTACGCCTTACTTTTATCAAGGCGATGAAATAGGAATGACCAATGTGTGCTTTTCTGATATTGCTGACTATAGAGATATCAATACAATAAATAGGTATCAACAAGTTTTATATAAATCTGGAGATGTGAACGCATTCATGGAGAGCGAAAAACATGCTGCCCGTGAAAATGCAAGGACACCCATGCATTGGAACGACACCACCAATGCTGGTTTTACTACAGGGAATCCTTGGATAAGTTTACATCCCAACTTCAGTAATGGAGTGAATGTTGCAGATCAGGAAAAAGAGGAGTTCTCAATATTAAAGTATTTTCAAAGGATGACTGCCGTCCGATCTAAATATCCGGCATTGGTTTATGGAGATTACGAATGCTTAGATCCTGAACATTTTGAAGTGTACGCATATACAAGAACGCTGGAGGATCAAAGATTTTTAATACTTCTAAATTTCAGTGATGAAATATCCACCTATGTTTTACCAGCACAAATACGGTATAATCGTATTGTTAAGATTATTTCTAATGACCTAATTTTAGATGACCAAACCTATCGAGAATTTATGCTAAATCCTTGGCAATCTATTATTTATAGAATTGAAAACTAACTAATGCTATTTTTAAATGTTAATTAACATTTAAGTAATACATACTTTTCGTTACAATACAGCGATACTTTTGATCATATTATCGGTGTTTTGAGAGAAAATATATTCTCATATAAAATAAAAAATCATAAACATCTAATAATTAATTAGTTAAATGTTTTTAATTATTCTGAAGTTTGTATATTTACAACATAGAATATCAATATTCTACTATTTGTTCCCTTCCCCTTATTATTTCCCCTCCCCGTTTTAAGTGCATCTCAGTATTAGAGGATGTGTTTATTATGTATTGTTTATGTTTTATTGCTAGACAATATGATAATCAAATCTGTGATCGTAAAGCTCACACTAAACTGTGTATGAATTAACCATTTTTTTTAACCTTTTAACTCTATTAATTATGAAAAAAGTAATTTTATGTGCAGCAGCACTAATGTGTGGAACCATGATGTTTGCACAATCGAACACAAGTGATGTATTACAAACTGGCAACGGCAACGATGCAGAGGTTGCACAAACAGGCCTGACAAATGATTCAGACATTACACAAACTGGTAATAACAATGATTACCAAACGACGCAAAATGGAACTAGCAATATTTCTACAGCGACACAAACGGGTCACCGCAACTTAGGGGGAGGACCTGGGTTAACATGGGGAACCTTGCAACTGGGTACTAACAACTTATCGACTACCACCTCTGATGGTAATGATAACAACACTGGTACAGCGCAACAAGGTAACAATAACGTGGGGCTCATCGATCAAGATGGTAATGGAAACTATGCTAATGGAGCACCATCAGCTGCCTTCTTTGGCTTATTACAAGTTGGTGATGACAACTCTGCAGTAATCGATCAAGATGGGAATGATAATTTTGGCTCATCTGCCCAACGTGGTAATGACAATGATTATAGAACTACCCAAAACGGTAACGACAATTTCTCTTCAACGACCCAAACTGGAGATCGTAATAATGGTACCTATTTATGGGGTACAAACCAACAGGGAAATAACAACTTTGCGTCCAGTAACTCAACAGGAGACGATAATGAAGCTGGAACAGGACAGTATGGAAACTTTAACACATCTTCCATTGACCAAATTGGGGATAGAAATGATGCTAATGGTGGTTTCTTTGGAAATTATCAAGTAGGTAATGGCAATACTGCTTCTATTTCACAAATTGGTGATGACAATGACGCTCAAAATACGCAGATAGGAAATGCAAACAACGCATCTACCTCTCAAATGGGCACGTTTAATGTTAGCACAACGGATCAATTAGGTAACTTAAATATCTCTTCTGTGATGCAAGATGGTTTTGCTAATATGAGTGATGTTAATCAAAACGGAAACCTAAATACAAGTAGTGTTTCTCAAACAGGAACTACTCATATGAGTACAGTAACACAAAATGGGAACGGTAATGGGTCATCAGTAACCCAAAACAACTAACCAACCAAATAGCTATAAATGTATAGCTGGTTAATGGAGGGCACCTTTGAGTGCCCTTTTTTATGCCCCCACTTCTATGAGGATTAGGATTAATAATTATTACTAAGTCATGCAATTGAATAACTGCTTTTATGTCAATTCTTATGGAAATCCTTAAAAACTAATACTGACTACTTTATCTTAATATAGTTTTACTAGAAAGAGTTTTGACCCACATAGCCCTACTTTCCAAAGGACCCATAATTAAAACAACTAACTAATTAATATATGTTCTAACAATATTCAAACATCTTCAACTTGCTATAAGTCAAATACATAAAGTATGTTTTATTTAGTTTTGTCACTACCAACTCATTGTATTTTGGACAATTTTATAAAAAATCTAAAAATTTATTATTTTTTTTCTTATTCAGATCATCTACTAAACTGCTTTTTATCCGATTTTTTCAACACTTTGACTTGTGTATTAATGGCATTATAAGAATTTTCATGTTAAATACATGACTTTTAACAACTTAGGGGCATTTACCCCTTTGATAATATGAATAATATTATGTACATTTGAAACTGTCAATACAAAAATACTTCCCCTTCTATTGACCTATTAAGAAAAACCTCCCCCCACATTAAAATTTTGATACTAAAGCTATACATATAATGTAATAGCTTCAGATGTTGCCACCCCCTGCAATAGATATAAGTTTATTAACCAAATATTCTAATTATTAATTCAAACATTCTCTTATTATGAAAAAAATGCTTTTATGTGCTGCGGCACTTATGTGTGGAACAATTGCTTTTGCACAATCGAACACGAGTACAGTTTTACAAACAGGAAGCGGCAATGCTTCTGATGTGGCTCAAACTGGATTGATGAATAATTCTGATGTAAATCAGTTAGGTAATGGTAACGACGCTGAAGTTGACCAAGTTGGAACTACAAATGATTCTGATAAAGATCAGTTAGGTAATGACAACCAGTACAAAACTTCACAAACAGGTACTGACAATACAACCACTACTTTACAAGATGGTGATCGTAACCAAGGTGGAGGTACTTTTCTTATCTATGGTACTCTTCAAAACGGTACAAACAATGATGCTGTCACAACTTCTACTGGAGATGACAACAACGCTGGTACAAGACAATTTGGTACAGACAACACATCTGACATCAATCAACTAGGTAATCGAAACGTAGCTAATGGTGTTCAATGGGGTGTTCGTCAAGCTGGAGATCGCAATGATGCTGATGTAGACCAACTAGGTGATGATAACCTTATGGACAACTTGAGACAAGATGGTGCTGATAACTATTTTAAAATTACCCAAAATGGTAATAATAACGAAGCAAGCTCTTTACAAGATGGTAATCGTAACACAGGTGGAGGAATTGGACTAATCTGGGGTATTCATCAATTTGGAGATGATAACGACGCGACCAACTCTTCTATAGGGGATGATAACGACTCTGGTTCTGGACAGTACGGAGATTTCAATAATGGTGAAATTGAGCAAGTTGGTAATAATAACGACGCTAACGGCCCATCTTTTGGAAACTACCAAGTAGGAGACAGAAACGACGCTTATATCGGACAGTTTGGAGATTTCAATGATGCTCAAAACACATCTATTGGAGATGATAACGAAGCGGCTACTTCTCAAGATGGAGATCGTAACATAAGTACTACGAACCAAAATGGAGATTTAAATGATTCTGATGTAGATCAAAATGGAGATGACAACAAGTCTGATGTTGATCAAATTGGTAACAGTAACACTTCTACCGTTTTTCAAGATGGTATGATGAATATGAGTACTGTATTACAAAATGGTAACAGTAACACTAGTAGTGTTTCTCAAACTGGAACAACTCACATGAGTACAGTTACACAAAATGGAAACGGAAACGGTTCTACAGTTACTCAGAATAACTAAGAGTTCAAAAAAAGCTAGACTAAAAAACAGCTATTTGATTAAGGGCACCTTTGGGTGCCCTTTTTTTTGTTTATAAAAAATTGATTACGAATTTCGACTTCATTAATTCCAAATTTTCAACAAGCTTTTCCTAGCCAAAGGCTGATGCTTTGAGTCCCTTTTTTGTATCTTTAAGCAAAGATTATTTATGAATATTCCCACTATCGATCTCCCCAGAATCGTTGTCATAGGGGCTGGTTTTGCAGGGCTTCAAGTCGCAAAACATATAGATACCCGCCATTACCAACTCGTGCTAATCGACAAAAATAATTATCATACTTTTCAACCTTTATTATATCAAGTTTCTTCAGCAGGACTTGAACCTGACTCTATCGCCTACCCTATTCGGAAAATTCTTAGTAGTAAAAAGAACACCTTCTATAGGCTTGCGCAAGTAAAGAACATACATCAAGAGACTTCTGTCCTTGAAACAGATATTGGAGATTTACAATATGATAAACTCGTTATCGCAACAGGAGCTACTAATAATTTCTTTGGCAACACTGCCATCGAGAGAAATTCACTCCCAATGAAATCGCTTACGGATGCCTTGAACCTCCGTTCTAAGATTCTAGGAAATTTTGAAAAAGCCCTAAATACCACCGATCTAGTGTATCGTGAAGCATTGATGAATTTTGTGATCGTAGGTGCTGGCCCTACGGGTGTAGAACTCGCTGGTGCGCTTGCAGAATTAAAAAATAAGATTCTGCCTCATGATTTTCCAGACCTCGACTTAAGAGTCATGAAAATCCATTTGATCGAGGCGGCTCCAAGAGTTTTAGCCCCTATGAGCGAACGCTCTTCAGAGAAGGCACATAAAGACTTAAAAAAGCTAGGTATACATATCTGGACAAATACCTTAGTTACAGATTACAAAGACAACATTGTTCATACTAATGGTAGTGAAACCTTCAACACAGATACGCTCATTTGGGCCGCTGGTGTAAAAGGAACCTTTCCTGAAGGAATTTCGCCTGAAGATATAGGAAAAGGGAATCGAATTTTTACAGATGGCTTTTGTCTAATGAAAAATTCTTCCAACATCTATATACTCGGCGATGCTGGATTGATACAATCCACTCAATATCCCGACGGACTCCCAATGCTAGCTTCGGTAGCCATGCAGCAAGGAAAATATCTAGCCAAACTTTTTAACAAACAATTTAAAAATAAAAAGGAGACACCTTTTGTCTATAATGATAAAGGCTCTATGGCAACCATAGGAAGAAACAAGGCCGTTGTAGAAACCAAAGGATTTAAGTTTCAAGGCTTTTTTGCTTGGATCGTTTGGATGTCAGTACACCTTATATTACTTGTTGGTTTTAGAAACCGACTCATCGTACTAATTAACTGGATGTGGAATTACTTTCACTACAATAATGGGCTTCGTTTGATTGTACGTCCATATATAAAGCCCTCTCTAAAGGTTGAAGAAAAATAACGGTTTAATCTAAAATCAATACGCTTACTCTATTCTCCAATGCGTTTGCGTTTCTTCTTAACTTTTGGAGGATCAACTTCTGGTTCAGCTGGACTTTTAGCCGCCTCTGTTTCCGGAACAATTAGCTTTTCCTCTGCAGATTGAATTTCTGATGGAGCTTGGATTGCATATTTCTCCAATATTTTATCTACACAATTGATTCCATCAATCGCGGCAGACATAATTCCTCCTGCATATCCGGCACCCTCGGCGCAAGGATATAATCCTTTGACTTCTACATGCTCCAAGGTCTCCCAATCTCGTGGAATAGACACTGGAGAAGATGTCCTGCTTTCTGGAGCATGGATAACCGCCTCATTGGTCAAATAACCTTTCATCTTCCTTCCAAAACCTAAAAAGGCCTTCTTTAAACGCTTCGATATTAATGGAGGAAGTACCTTATTCAAATCAACACTCACTATGCCGGGTTGATAGGATGTTTTTGGAAATTTGGACGATATCCGACCGTCTACAAAGTCACGCATCTTTTGCGCGGGTACAGCCTGTGTTTTGCCTGCAGCAACCCAGCAATCATGTTCTACTTTCTTTTGAAAATCTAAACATACAAAGGGATCACCCTCTTTATAATTAGGTAAATCTTTGGGTTCAACGCTTACTACTATCCCCGAATTGGCATAGGGGTTATCCCGTTTACTCGGACTCCAACCATTGGTGACAACTTCGTCTTGGGCTGTTGCACAGGGAGCGATAATACCTCCTGGACACATACAGAATGAATAAACCCCCATGCCGTCTATTTGCTGTACTAAACTATAAGAAGCAGGTGGTAAATAAGGGTTATCACTATCTCCATGATATTGAATCTTATCGATCAATTCTTGTTGGTGCTCAATGCGAACCCCAATAGCAAAGGGTTTAGCTTCTATTTTGATACCTCGTTTGTGGAGTAAATAGAAGATATCGCGCGCCGAATGTCCGGTCGCAAGAATTACATTATCAACATCTATCCAATCTGTATCATTAATCTGAATGGCTGAGATAGCACTATCAGTGACTTTTAAATCCGTTAATTTATTTCCAAAACGCACCTCACCTCCAGCGGCAATGATAGCTTCCCGCATATTGGTGATAATCTTGGGTAACTTATTGGTGCCAATATGTGGGTGTGCATCCACTAAAATATCTTCTACTGCACCAAAATGCACAAACCACTCTAAGGCTTTTAGCACATTTCCACGCTTCTTTGAGCGTGTGTATAACTTACCATCTGAATAGGTGCCCGCCCCTCCTTCTCCAAAACAATAATTGGAATCTGGGTCGACAATATGATCTTTATTAATGGCCGCAAGATCACGCCTGCGAGCCCTCACGTCCTTACCACGTTCAAAAATGATAGGTTTTAGTCCGCCCTCAATAGCACGTAAGGCTGCATATAAACCTGCAGGCCCAGCGCCAATAATTGCAATTTCCTTGGCGTTAGAAACATCCTGAGCTACAAAAGGCGGAATCTCCTCTCGAGGCTCGTCATTTTTCCAAAACTCAATTTGTAGTAAGATTTTTACAGGTTCTTTTCGGGCGTCAATAGATCGTTTCCGAATATCCCATTCTCGTACATCATCTGCTCGTAGTCGTGCTTTCTTAAAAGCCAATTCTGCGATATAATCGTCATCCTCAACTTTTTCGGGAAGCACTGATATTTGAACAAGGGTTGACATAGGAGCTATTGATTAATGGGGATGTTTTTTTTGTTGTTGGTATGTTGGTATGTTGGTATGTTGGTATGTTGGTATGTTGAAAAAGTAAAAACAACCAAGAATACACAAGCAATCCTATGAAATTTATGCCTTGCTTAATTGGTTAATCAAAGTTTTCAAGTCAATTGTTTCTTGGGTTCCTTCAGTCATATTCTTTACAGTGAGGGTTTGATCTTTTACTTCTTGCTCCCCAGCTAGGATTACAAATGGAATGTCCCGGCGATTGGCATAGGTCATCTGTTTTTTCATCTGCTTGCCTGAGGTCATCTTATCTGGGTATAATTCAGCTGCAATTCCTTGAGCGCGTAAAGCGCTTATGGCTTTCATCGCATAGGCAGCCTCTGTATCTCCAAAATTGATAAATAACACCTTGGTTCCTTCTACAGCTTCTTCTGGAAACAATCCTAACTCTTCCATCACCAAATAGATTCTATCCAAACCAAACGAAATTCCTACTCCGCTCATATCTTTCAAGCCAAAAATACCTGTAAGGTCATCATAACGACCTCCGCCGCCAATACTTCCCATGGAAACTCCTTCTGGGGCGCTGACTTCAAAAATAGCGCCTGTATAATAGTTTAATCCTCTTGCTAAGGTGACATCCAATTGCAACTGAGCCGATTGTAAACCTAAATCTTGAATAGCCTTATTAATAAAGGACATTTCTTCAATTCCTTGCATTCCTGTTTCAGAATCTGCTAGAAGTGTCTCTAAGGTACCCAATTGATCTCCAAAACTTCCCGAAAGACTAAATAAAGGTGCAACTTTATCTATTGCTCTTTGAGAAATTCCTTTAGCGAGCATTTCTTTAGTAACACCTGCTTCTCCTATTTTATCCAATTTATCCAAAGCCACGGTAAAATCGATAAGCTTATCGGCAGCTCCTATTACTTCGGCGATACCAGATAAAATTTTGCGGTTATTCATTTTGATAGTAACACCTACTAATTTGAGGGCTGAAAATACTGCATCATATAACTGTACAAATTCTACTTCTTGCCATAGAGAAGTACTTCCAACAACATCTGCATCACATTGGCAGAACTCTCTAAACCTTCCGCTTTGCGGACGATCGGCTCGCCATACCAATTGCATCTGGTAGCGTTTAAACGGAAAAGCAATGTCGTTCTGGTGTTGTACGACATAACGCGCAAAGGGTACTGTTAAATCATAACGCAAAGCTTTTTCAGAAATTTGCGGTGTGAGAGCTGCTGAGTCCGCTTTCACGCCTGCCTGTCCTGTAGGCAGGAAAGCGTCATTCTTCACCTTGCTCAAATAATCTCCACTATTGAGAATTTTAAAAATCAATCGATCTCCCTCTTCCCCATACTTTCCCATTAGGGTACTGCTATTTTCAAAACTCGGAGTTTCAATTGGCTGAAACCCAAAACGCTGAAAATTTGTACGAATCGTATTCATTATATAATTGCGCTTTGCCACTTCTTTGGGTGAAAAATCGCGAGTTCCTTTGGGAATGGAGGGTTTTTGAGCCATGATGGTTGTTTCAGATATCACTTCCTTAATTGTGGGAAGGTTGAATTTCTTAGTATCTGGCAAATATCATAAAAATTGCTAGTTTGGAATAATTTTTCACTCCCTAACGTAACTTTTTTAAAGGTTAGTAGTCTTATGAGAGAGTAATCAAAACCACAACCATGAAACGTTTTCTAGTATCTCTCTGTTTAAGCTGTTTTTCATTGCTCACTTTTGCCCAAGAAATTAGCGGAGATTGGAACGCATTACTTAACGTTGGCGGACAAAAACTGCCTGTTATTTTTCATATTACAGAAGCAGAAGGTGCCTACTCGGGTACCTTAGACAGCCCTAAGCAAAATGCTTTTGGCATGCCAATGAATGCTGTTACCTATACCGATTCAACATTACATATCGAGTTAGCGCAATTGGGAATTACTTACGATGGCGCACTTGTAGATGGTGAATTTACTGGAACTTTTAAACAAGGTGGTATCGAAGTACCTCTTAATTTAAGTCGAGGAGAGGCCACAGCTGTTGAATTTATTAGACCACAAGAGCCTAAAGCTCCATTCCCATACATAGAAGAAGAAGTTAGCTTCACCAATCCAAACGGAGGCCATGTTCTATCAGGAACCCTGACCATGCCTAAAAGTTTGATGCGTGGTAAGACAAAATATCCAGCGGTCATTTTAATTACAGGATCAGGACCACAAGATCGTAATCAGGAGTTGCTCGGACATAAACCGTTCTTAGTACTTGCCGATTATCTTACAAGACAAGGGATTGCTGTACTTCGTTATGACGATAGAGGTACTGCAGAAAGCAAGGGTGTTTTTGAAGGCGCCACTAGTCTTGACTTTTCGTATGACGCCGAGGCTGCCATGGAGTATCTATTAACGCGATCCGATATTCATCCAGATAAAATAGGCTTTGCAGGTCATAGTGAAGGGGGATTTATTGCTCCAATGATTGCCGCACGAAATAAAAAGGTAGGATTTATTGCGCTCTTGGCTGGATTAGGTCAGCCTGGCGATGAATTACTTGTTGAACAAGGCTACCTAATAGGAAAGGCACAAGGCTTACCCGAGGCAGAGCTACAAGAAAATAGAATAGCACAAGAGACCATTTTTGGAATCATCAAAGAACATTATGGTGATACTCCACTAATTAAAGAGAAAGTAAGTGCATATATGAAAGAAATGCTCGAAAAAAAACCAGAAGCGATTCCGGAAGGCTCGAGTGTTGAAGATTTGATGAAGCAACAAATGAGTACCATTACTGGAGAATGGTTTCAATATTTAATAGTGACCGATCCTACACCTAATTTAGAAAAAGTAAGCTGTCCTGTATTAGCCATCAACGGTTCCTTGGATTTACAAGTACCCCCAAAAGAAAATTTAGGAGGGATTGAAATGTCACTCAAAAAAGGTGGAAATAATGACGTTACCATTTTAGAAATTCCTAATTTGAACCATCTTTTCCAAACCACAGAAACAGGAAATCCAGCCGAATACGCAACTTTGGAAGAGACCTTTTCTCCCATTGCATTGAAAATTATAGGCGATTGGATTTTGGAAAACACTAATAAATAAAAGAAAGCATGTTTGCACTCTTTAGAGAAAATTTTAGAATTGCTTGGGACAGTATCAGAAGTCAGCTGCTACGTACCCTTATTACGGTATTTATTATAGCGATTGGTATCACTGCCTTGGTCGGCATTTTAAGTCTGATCAATGCTTTGACAGTAAGCTTAACGGGGAACTTGTCTGATATGGGGAGTAATACCTTCACGATTCAACGCTATGAATTTACCTCCCAGCGATCTGATGAAAAGCGTAAAGTCAATCCTGTGATTAGCTACCAACAAGTAAAACAGTTCAGTGAAGATTATAATTACCCAACCGCAAATACATCTATATCCTTTACAGGAACTACAGGTGCTGAAGTAAAGTTTGAAAATGAAAAGACAGATCCAGAAGTTTCTGTTTTGGGAGCCAATGAGAATTTTCTCGACAATACGGGTTTAAAATTAGAGAGTGGTCGAAATTTCACAGTTTTTGATATTTCAAACAACACTAATGTCTGTATTCTCGGTAGTGATTTCCGCAAGAATCTATTTAAGAGTGAAAATCCAATTGGAAAGAAAATCAGCATCCGAGGTACTAAATTTACCGTTATTGGCATATTAGAAGAAAAGGGTTCTACCTTTGGCAATCGAGTCGATTTAAGAGTTATTATTCCCATTCAAGTGGCGCGCTCTATGTTTACCCAACCCCTTATAAATTATAATGTAAGTGTAAAGGTGGTAGATGCTGAACTTATGGACAGTGCTCAATATGAGGCGATTGCTGCTTTTAGGAATGTGCGATCCCTCTCACCTATCGAAGAAAATAATTTTGGAATGCAGCGCAGTGATGATCTGATTCAGCAAATTAAAGAAGACACTGCTACTATTAATATTGGAGCCTGGGTAATTAGTTTATTGACCATTTTTGGTTCATGTATTGCCTTACTTAATATAATGCTGGTATCTGTTACCGAACGAACTCGAGAAATCGGAGTGCGTAAAGCTTTAGGGGCAAAAAGATCAACAATCGCTTTTCAATTCTTATATGAGGCTATATTAGTTGGCCAAATGGGTGGAGCACTTGGCATACTGTTGGGCTGCGGGATAGGTTATGTAATTTCAAAATTCATATTCAAAATTGATTTCACCATTCCCTGGGCCGCAATTATTGCAGCAACTACTATCACTTTTGTGGTAGCTTTAATTTCAGGAATTGTACCTGCCTTGAAGGCTGCACGTTTGGATCCAATTGAATCTTTACGATATGAATAGGTTGTAAAAGTTTACCGCAAATAAAGATATTAATATCAAAAAGTCCCCCTCTTGCATGTGCAAAAGGGGGACTTTTTCTAATACTAATTAGTAATAACTAGTGAATGTTTCTGGCTTATTTCTAAGGAAAATACAATTCTAAAAATAAAAGCCCGATCGCGAGACCGGGCTTTTACAAAGTTTAGTTGAGAAGTGCTTCAAACTTCATCGATTTATATGGTATAACACTTAAAGCCTTAGAATAATTAAGAAGAAACTGTATGGTCTCTAATTTTGGGTTCATATTGTTTGCCTTTTTTCCCGGCGTGGGTTGAGAGTAAATTTTTGCCATTTAAATGCGTTTTGATACTGGTTTCATATCCTTAACGCACTTCTTTCTCTCATATTGTATGGTGCCACTGAAAATTCAAAAACCCAAGATCATGGCAACCATATCATCTTAATCTGTCAATACTATATTGTGCTTTTCAATCACCTTACGAAGATTTATCAATGCATAACGCATTCTTCCTAAAGCCGTATTAATACTCACTCCAGTACGTTCAGAAATTTCTTTAAAACTCATTTCTTGATACACACGCATGTGTAATACTTCACGTTGATCATCTGGAAGTTCAAGAATCAAACGACGTACGTCACTTTCAACTTGATCCTTACACATTTGCTTTTCAGCATTCAAACTAGAATCACTCAACACAGAAAATATGCTGAATTCACCATCGTTATCAAACTTAGGCATACGATTATTACGTCTGAAATGATCTATTACAAGGTTATGAGCTATACGCATCACCCATGGCAAGAATTTGCCTTCCTCATTGTACTTACCTCTTTTAAGGGTTCTGATTACTTTTATGAATGTATCTTGAAAAACATCTTCAGCGACATCGCGATCATACACTTTAGAATAAATAAAGCTATAAATACGTTGCTTATGTCTTGCGATTAAAACAGCTAGTGAATTTTCGTCTCCGGTGATGTAATTTCGAACGAGGGTAGCATCGTCTATTAACACATTTTTCATAATATAACTTTTGTAGGTTTAAGAGTATTTCGGGAATACTCCGATAAAATTTCTAAAAAGTAATATTATGCTATAGGCAGTTGTCTATTTATTGTGTTAGTACTTGGTAAATATAAACTAAAAGATGTTAAAAAAGCAAAAACAAAATAATATTTCTTTTAAAATATTCGTCAATCCCTTTGTTTTCGGTGTGCCACAGAAATAGTATCTTTACTGCTATTCTAATAAATTGCGATGCAAAGAGACATTTCGACGGTAGATCCTAAGAAGAATATTATCATAAAGGGTGCCAAACTCCATAATTTAAAGAATATTAATGTTATTATTCCGCGCAACCAACTTGTTGTGATCACGGGACTATCTGGCTCTGGTAAATCTAGTCTGGCTTTTGATACACTTTATGCAGAAGGCCAACGACGTTATGTCGAAAGCCTTTCCTCCTATGCACGTCAATTCTTAGGCCGACTAAATAAGCCAAAAGTCGATTTCATCAAAGGCATCTCACCAGCTATTGCTATTGAACAGAAAGTAAATAGTACTAATCCTCGTTCTACTGTAGGAACTACCACAGAGATCTATGATTACCTGAAGTTGCTTTACGCTCGTATAGGTAAAACCATCTCTCCCATTTCTGGTAATGAAGTAAAGAAAGATACCGTAACCGACGTGGTTGTTTATATAAACGCTTTCGCGAAAGCGCAAAAACTCCTACTCCTCGCACCAATACATCTAGAGAAAGGCAGAAAATTAGAAGACAAACTTCAGGCATTATTACAACAAGGATATGCTCGTGTTAAAATCAAAGACGAGGTGGTACGCCTTGATACACTCGATGGTCTGCTTAAAAAAATAAAAGCAAAAGACATCTTCCTAGTTGTGGATCGTATTGTAACCAATCCAGGAGATGAAGATTATACAAATCGCTTGGCTGACGCTATCCAAACAGCGTTTTTTGAAGGAAAAGGGAGCATTTTCATTGAAGAACTTTCCAATGGAAACCAAAGACAGTTTTCAAATACCTTTGCCTTAGATGGCATGACGTTTTTGGAACCTAATGTACATTTGTTTTCATTTAATAACCCCTACGGAGCTTGTCCTACTTGTGAAGGATACGGAGATGTCATTGGTATTGATGAAGATTTAGTAATTCCTAATACAGGTCTTTCTGTTTTTGAAAACGCTATTTTTCCTTGGCGCGGAGAAAGCATGAGTGCATATAGAGACGAATTGGTCAATAGTGCCTACAAATTTGACTTCCCTATTCACAAATCATATTTTGAACTTTCAGATGAACAAAAGCAACTGCTCTGGGATGGAAACAAATACTTTAAAGGAATTAATGAATTTTTTAAATATCTAGAGGCCAAAGCCTATAAAATTCAAAACCGTGTGATGCTATCTCGCTATCGCGGAAAAACAAAATGCCAAACATGTAAAGGAAAACGCCTGCGTCCGGAATCTAACTATGTGCAGGTAGGCGGAAAAACCTTGGTAGATCTCGTTACTCTACCCTTAGATGAAGTAGCAGACTTCTTTAGCCAACTCACACTGAGCGACCACGATGCGACTATAGCCAAACGTTTATTGCTTGAGATTAATAGTCGGCTGGAATTCCTTTCCAAGGTAGGTCTCAATTACCTTAACCTCAACAGAAAATCGAATACACTCTCCGGTGGAGAATCACAGCGGATTAATCTAGCTACCTCTTTAGGAAGTAGTTTAGTGGGATCCATGTATATATTGGATGAACCAAGTATAGGTTTACATCCTAAAGACACTGAAAAACTGATTGAAGTATTAAAATCTTTAAGAGATTTGGGTAATACGGTGATTGTGGTAGAGCATGATGAAGACATTATGAAAGCTGCCGATGAAATTATTGATATTGGTCCAGAAGCAGGAACCTTTGGCGGACATGTAGTTGCCACTGGTAACTTTGAGGAAATACTAAAAAGTGATTCCCTTACCGCTGGCTACCTCAATGGAACTTTAGAAATTGCGGTCCCCGTAAAACGACGTAGTACAGATTTCTATATCGACATCATAGGAGCTCGTGAGAATAATTTACAAAATCTAGACGTTCGTTTTCCTCTAGGTGTTTTCACTGCCGTGACAGGTGTTTCTGGAAGTGGAAAAAGTACCTTGGTTAAAAAACTCCTCTACCCCGCCGTTTTAAAAGCTGTGGGCGGATATGGCCAAAAAGCAGGACAGTATACAGAGATCAAAGGAAAGTTTGATAATGTAAAAACAGTAGAGTTTGTAGATCAGAATCCTATAGGACGTTCATCAAGATCTAACCCTGTGACTTATATCAAGGCCTATGATGATATCAGAAAGCTCTATGAAAATCAGAAGCTGAGTAAAATTAGAGGCTATAAAACAAAGCATTTTTCCTTTAATGTAGATGGTGGCCGTTGTGAAACCTGTAAGGGAGAAGGCGAAGTGACGATCGAGATGCAGTTTATGGCCGATGTACATTTAGAATGTGAAACCTGTAAGGGCAAACGTTTTAAGAAGGAAGTTCTTGAAGTAACGTTCAATGACAAAAACATCGATGATATTCTCAATATGACCATTGATGATGCGGTTGCATTTTTTAGCGAACATAATGAAGCTAAGATCACACGTAAATTAAAACCTTTACAAGATGTAGGTTTAGGGTATGTTACATTAGGACAGAGTTCCTCTACCCTTTCTGGTGGAGAAGCTCAGCGTATTAAATTGGCTTCCTTTTTAGTAAAAGGAACCACAAAAGAAAAAGCGCTGTTTATTTTTGACGAACCAACCACAGGATTACATTTTCACGATATCAAAAAACTACTCGCTTCTTTTGAAGCGCTTATTTCCAAAGGGCATAGTATTGTGGTAGTTGAACACAATATGGACCTTGTTAAATGTGCCGATCATATTATTGACATGGGACCAGGAGGTGGTAAATATGGTGGGACCGTTGTTGCCTTTGGAACTCCTGAAGAAGTGGCCAAAAGTAAAAAGTCATTGACAGGAAAGTATTTAAAGGAAAAAGTACGCCGCTAGTAATTTCTTAAACGATATTAAGCTTTGTTAAATAGAAACGCAATAACAGTCGATGATTTTGTGTGCATCCACACTTTTGAGAACGCCTGAGGATACTTATCTTTAATAAAAAAACAAAGATGCGTTTTCTAATCACCACTATCCTACTTTGCGGATGTACCCTTTACGGTCAACCAGATACCGAAGTATACCTTTTTGATCTCACTACTGATAGCTCAGGCACGCAATTGAGCAATAAACGGAATATCTCCAATAATAAAGGCTACGATAACCAGCCTTCCTTCTATAATGACAACCAAGTTTTGTTTGCAAGCACAAGAAACGGACAAACGGATATTGCTGCCTTTAATGTGCGAGATTCAGAATTAGTATGGATTAATGATACAGGGTTTGGGAGTGAGTACTCACCAACTAAGATTCCAGGACAAGAAGCAGTTTCTGCAATCAGATTAGATACAACGGGTCTACAGCGATTATATCGCTATGATTTTAAAACGGGAACTTCTAATGTTCTAATTGCCGATCTTGTTATTGGGTATCATGTGTGGTTTAATGATCACATTATACTTTCTGCAGTGCTGGCAGAGGGCCGATTAGATCTCGTTCGTTCAAATCTAAAAGACGGCAGCAATGTTACTTTGCAAGAGAATGTTGGACGTTCCTTGCATAAAATTCCTAATTCAAACCTTATTAGTTACGTTAGTAAAGCGACCGATGATTGGGAAATAAAATCAATAGATCCTCTAACGGGCGAAACAGAAAAAATTGTTGGAATCGGTAAAGAAAATGAAGATTATTGTTGGCTTATCAACGGTACAATTGTTTTAAGTAACAAGAATTCCCTATTGAAATTTAATGCTAAAACAGATACTCGTTGGATCCTTCTTAAAACATTTACCGATCCCAATATATGGAACATCAGCCGGGTAGCCACCAATAGCATTAGCACTCAAATGGCAATAGTCTCTGAAGTTTCGCCTGATGTCATTGTTCAAAAACATATTGACGCTTTCAACGCTGGCGATCGAGCTGCTTATTTTGATTGTTTTTCAAACAATGTGGTTGTACAAAATTACCCCGATCAAGTTCGCTATAAAGGTAAAGAGAAGCTAAAAGCAGACTATAATAATTACTTTGATCGACATACCAATCTAGAAGTTGAGGTTGTCAAGAGAATGGTTTCTGGTAACAAGGTAATCTATGAAGAAATAAGCACTGGCGATGGTAAAAAACAACGACATGCCACAATCTTTGAAGTTGCAAATGGAAAAATAACATCCATGACTTTTATTCCTGATAATGGCAAGGCACTTGAAGAAAAAATGTCTGAACAAATCGTCCAACACCAACTAGAAGGATACAATGCTAGAGATATTGATGGCTTCATGAACACCTACTCAACAGATATTAAGCTTTATAACTATCCAACAGAACTTCGTTCAGAAGGACGAGAGGTGATGCGTGAAGGTTATGCTGGATTCTTTGAAAACACCAAGGATTTACATTGTGAAATCAAAAACCGAATTGTTGTTGGGAACAAAGTGATTGACGAAGAATATATCACTGCTAATGGCGGTAATTTTAGTGCCGTGGCAATATACGAGGTGGTCAAAGGGAAAATTTCTAAAGTGACATTCCTTTAAAAGTTAATCTGTTTAATGACTCTTTACAGTAAAATTCTTGAATGATAATTTATCCACTATGAAAACATCTTATGCTATAATAGTCATAGCACTTCTTATTCTAAGCTGCAAATCGGGCGAAGAAAAGAAAACAACAGCTACTTCTAACGTTCAAGAAACCTTTGCTCCTAAAACAGATCACCAATTACGAGAAGTCTCTAAAGCCGTCATCGCACCAAAAGTAGATGGCATCGCTAGTGATCCTGTTTGGGAAACTGTCCAATGGAATCCACTCGATCAACGTTGGTTAGGAGACGAATTTTCAGCTCAGGATTTTCAGGGACGTTATAAACTTGCCTGGACACCAGAAGCTCTATATCTCCTTGCCGAAATTCAAGATGACATCATTTATGATCAGCATGAAGATCCCCTCAAATTATGGTGGGATGACGATTGTCTGGAGATTTTTATTGACGCCGACAACTCCGGAGGCGGACATCAATATACCCATAACGCCTTTGCTTATCATGTAGCCTTGGATGGTAATGTGGTGGACATGGCACCAGGCGAAGTACCTACGCTATATAACAGTCATGTGAGTTCTAGACATATTACAAAGGGGAACACCACGCTTTGGGAATGTGCAATTACAGTCTATGAAGATACTTTTATTGATGGAGGCGTTAATGATGCAAAGATTTTAGCTGCTGGACAAAAATTGGGCTTTGCCCTCGCCTATTGCGATAATGACGCTAGCAAAGAGCGAGAAAACTTTATTGGTTCTGTTCCAGTCGCTGGAGAAGATAAAAATCGTGGATGGATTGACGCTGGGATTTTTGGTACCATTGTCCTTAAAGAATAATTTCTTCCTCACTTCTTACACTTCCATATTCATCTATAAAAGTACTTTAATGAGGGGGATATTTTAAGTATCTTGTTGACGATCTTAAGTATGCTTTTCGCGAAATTGCGATCCATACCATCACCTTATTCGCTTTTAATCCTGGTCAATGTAAAACAACTCGCGCTGACCGAAAACTTTTAAAAATGTCACAGTTTAAATTCCCTAACAAGTGTAGCTTGATCGTTGTACTTGCCTTTTCAAGCTTTTGTTTACTTCCGAAAGTTGAAGCACAAACAGATACTCGAATCTATGATATTATAGATGCTATATCTCCTGATCGCATAAAACAAGATGTAAAAACTCTCGCCGAATTTGGCACGAGACACACCCTAAGTGATACTGTATCTCAGACAAGAGGTATTGGCGCTGCTAGACGGTGGATAAAAGGATCTTTTGAAAAGACTTCCCAAGCTTGTAATGGTTGTTTAGAGGTTTTTTATCAAAAGGATCTTGTAGAAAAAGGCGCTAATGGTCGGATCACTAAGGATGTAGAAGTGGTCAATGTAGTCGCAATTCAACGAGGTACAAAATACCCTAATCGCTACATACTAATGAGTGGCGATATTGATAGTAGGATCTCTGATCCAAACAACGCAACAGATGACTCCCCTGGAGCCAATGATAATGCCAGCGGAATGGCAGGAACTATGGAGGCAGCAAGAGTTCTTTCAAAATACAAATTTGAAAATAGCATTATATATGTAGGCCTTTCTGGGGAAGAGCAAGGACTTTTTGGTGGCAAAGGCCTAGCTGCTTTCGCGAAAGCGAACAACTGGGAGATCATAGGTATTTTTAACAACGATATGATCGGGAATATTAAAGGTGTTGATGGCGTAATCGACAATAGAACCTTTCGTATTTTTTCAGAACCTGTACCACCTACCGAAACTGAACGTGAACGCAATGCTAGAAGATTTTATGGAGGAGAAGTAGATGGAATTTCTCGCCAACTCGCTCGCTACATCCACAACAATGTAAAAACCTATATGCCTGAAATGAATCCTATGATGGTGTATCGCTTAGATCGTTTTGGTCGTGGCGGACATCACCGTCCATTCAATGATGCTGGCTATGCGGGGATTCGAATAATGGAAGCACATGAGAATTACACCCAACAACATCAGGATATCCGAGCAGAAAATGGTATTAATTATGGAGATACTTTTGAGCATGTGAATTTTGACTATGCGGCTAAGCTAACAGCTGTAAATGCGATCAACCTTGCGAGTATTGCGTGGGCACCTCCGGCACCAAAGAGTGTTGGGATTGGTGGTATCGTTCAACCCAATGCTAAATTTAGCTGGAACGCCGTTGATGGAGCTGTTGCATATAAAATTTATTGGAGAGACACCACTAGCCCAACATGGGATAATGCCCGTTTAGTAGGAAATGTCACCGAATATACCTTAAATGGCATTGTAGTTGATAATTTCTTCTTCGGAGTGGCGGCTGTTGGTAAAGACGGACATGAGAGTCCAGTAGCTTTTCCGAATAAAATTATTAGGAACTAAGAAAACATCCCTCTGCCCGTTGGGCATCTCCCTTCAAAGGGAGAGAAAGGCTGTTAGATAAGAATTAGCTAGACAAAAAAATCATTAAAATCAAAGACCAAATCCCAAATCTCAAATTCCAAAACTCAAAATATATAGAATAAAGACAAGCCCTAATAATCAAAAATAAAAAGGCATGTCCTAACCTTATGATTTAGAGGAAAGAACCTTTCTTTTTGCAAAAGAAATTCGAAAGTTGATTTCTGAACTGAAAAAAACTATAAATGTCATTGAAGACGGGAAACAATTAATAAGATCCTCAGGGTCTGTTGCCGCAAATTATATAGAAGCAAATGAACATTTGAGTAATAAAGATTTCTCGTATCGACTAAAAATATGTAAAAAGGAAGCGAAGGAAAACATTCTCTGGTTACGACTATTAAAAACGGAAAAGAATTTACATAATCATAAAAAAATTGATCACCTCATCCAAGAATGCACTGAATTAAAACTTATTTTTTCTTCAATAATACATAAGAGACAAGGTTAAATAGTGTCATATAAATTTAGTTTTGATTCATGACCTCGTTTTTGGAACTTGGAACTTGGAACTTGGAACTTGGAACTTGGAACTTGGAACTTAAACAACAATACAGCAATTAATACCATATGAAGCACTTAACCGCCTTTACCCTATGCCTACTTGCCTCTGCAAGTCTTTTTTCTCAAAGTTTTACACGTCAAGATACTCTTAGAGGTAGTATCACCCCTCAACGTACTTGGTGGGAAGTTGGACATTATGATCTTAGTGTGGAAGTGTTACCTGAGTTTAAAACCATTATCGGAACCAATGTGATAAGTTATACTGTGTTAGAGGAAGGAGTTAAAGAATTGCAAATTGACTTACAGTCACCAATGGAGATCACCTCAGTAATGCAGGATGGTAATACACTCGATATTCGATCTGAAGGTAGCGCACACTTTATTATACTAGAGTCGGCTCAAACAATAGGTGATGTAAAACGATTGTCCATCGGCTTTGAAGGAAAGCCAAGAGAAGCTATTAATGCTCCTTGGGATGGCGGTTGGGTCTGGAAAAAAGATGGCAACGGCAAACATCAAATTGCCACTGCCAATCAAGGAGTAGGTGCGAGTATTTGGTGGCCTAATAGAGATCACCCAGCAGATGAAGTAGATAGCTTGGATATGCATATTACCGTACCCAAAGATTTGGTAGATGTCTCGAATGGCCGCCTTATTAGCGTTGACAGTACCTCATCTAGCAAAACATATCATTGGCAGGTACGTAACCCCATCAACAACTATGGCATTAATGTAAATATTGGAGATTATGTCAACTTTAGTGAAGTTGTTGCTGGAGAAAAAGGAAACTTAGACATGGACTATTGGGTACTTCGTGATGATCTAGACAAAGCAAAGGAGCAATTTAAGCAAGCGCCTATGATGATGAAGGCATTTGAACATTGGTTTGGCCCCTACCCTTTTTATGAAGATAGTTTTAAGTTGGTACAAGTGCCTTATTTAGGTATGGAACATCAAAGTTCTGTGACTTATGGAAATCGTTTCAAGAACGGTTATTTAGGGCGTGATTTGTCTAGCACTGGCTGGGGTTTAAAGTTTGATTTTATTATTATTCATGAGGCAGGTCACGAATGGTTTGCCAACAATATTACCAACAAGGACACAGCAGACATGTGGATTCACGAAGGGTTTACTGCATATTCAGAAGGCTTATATCTGGATTACCATTTTGGAAAAGAGGCTGCGCGAGAATATGTAATAGGCACAAGAAAGCTCGTCCAAAATGACAGTCCGATCATAGGAACCTACAATCTTAACAAAAGAGGAAGTGGAGATATGTACTATAAAGGTGCCAATATCTTACATATGATTCGTACGATTGCCAAGGACGACGATTTGTGGAGAGAAACACTACGCGGACTCAACAAAGACTTTTATCACCAGACAGTGACTACAAAGATGGTGGAAGACTACATTTCGCGTAAGCTTAATATTAATCTATCCCCATTTTTTAATCAATATCTACGCACTACTAAAATCCCTACTCTCGATTATACATTAGAAACAGGAAACTTTAGCTTCCGCTATGCAGATGTGGTTCCAGAATTTGCGATGCCCTTAGATATTCTTATCGATGGAGTACAAAAACGTATTATACCTACGACTTCTTGGCAAACTGAAAAAGTAGGACGCAAAACAAGTTCAATTGCTATAGCTGAGGATTTTTATGTAAACCTGAGAAAAAAGTAAGCATTTTGCGAGGGCTATTGCAAGCCTTGTTCTTGGTTAATCCTTTAAAAAACAGTACTTTTCATTGACTAAATACTAAACTGTGTTCTTTAAATATGTTCTTCTATTATTTTTTTCCTTAGGCCTGATACTACCAAGTCATGCTCCTGAGGGTTGGACAAGATCTAAGCAGCAAAAATTCTTTCCAATAACCCTAAAAAAGAAAGATGTGTATTTAGGGATGACTTTAGAAAGGCTTCGTAAAGAATGCCCAGATGCCAAACCCATTGCAAATATTTCAGAATTCAAAATAGAATTTACAGAGGTCTCACAAATCCCAGGAATCAAATACTATACTTACCTCTTAACTAAAACAGCCGACCCAAAACTTTATCAAATAGCCATTCATTATGAAGAAATGGAAGGCGTGCAAGCACGTGCAGAAACTCTGCTGGGAAAACCCAACTATCAGGGAGAATGGCGAATGCCTGCCAAAGAAATCAAAGAATATTTTGATATGGGCGTCTGGACTTTTGGCCATAAATGGGTCTATGGAGCCACTCTAAAGGATAGTGAGTGGGAAAAAGGCTTCCAAAACTAAAAACAGTATACCTTGACACATGATCGCCCAGAACTTTATTTTCCAAGAGACGTCGAATGGCGAGAATGGCTGATGCAGAACTTTGATCAATTTCCCCAAGGTATCTATCTCATCTTCTTTAAAATGGATCATCCACAAGCTTCTATGCGCTGGGAAGAAGCTGTACGCGTTGCTTTGTGTTATGGGTGGATAGACAGCACGGTTAAAAGCCTAGGAAACGGAAAAAGACGTCAATTTTTTTGTCCGCGTAACCCCAAGAGCACTTGGAGCAAACTTAACAAAACCTACATCCAAGAATTGGAAATGCAGGGACTCATTCACGATAGCGGACAACAATTAATAGACCTCGCCAAAGAAACTGGCACATGGAGCGCTATGGATGATGTAGAAAATGGAGTGATCCCTGAAGATTTAAAATCTGCTTTCGCGAAAAGCAAAAAGGCCTTTTCCAATTATCAAAATTTTGCTCCTGGCTACCGAAAAAGTTACCTTTCATATCTCCACAGTGCCAAAAGAGAACCAACACGTTTAAAACGAATAGCAGAAATTATTATTCTCTGTGAAGCCAATCAAAAAACTAGAGATGGCGTCTGGGGAAGAACAAACAATAAAAAATAAACTATTGAAAACATACATTTTAATTCCTCTCGCTCTACTGCTACTACTAAGTTGTCAAGAAGAAACACCTAAAAAAATCTTTGACCTGCAAATTAGCAATGTTTCAGTCATTGATGAGCATGGCCAACTAACAATAAACAGCGATGTATTTATCGGGAGTGATACCATTGGAGCTATTGTAGAAACAGATTCTAAAGACATTCCTCTTGCCTTAAAGACGGTTGATGGCAAAGGGAAGTTCTTAATATTAGGACTATGGGATAACCACGTGCATTTTCGCGGAGGCGAAACACTTATTCCTCAAAATGAAAAATTTTTAAAAGAATATCTCAAACACGGTATCACCACTGTGCGCGATGCTGGAGGTGACCTCACTCCTCAAGTTCAACAATGGAACAGAGAAATTCAAAATGGATTACGCCAAGGTCCAACGATCTATACCTCGGGTCCAAAACTCGACGGCCCTAAAGCTCGCTGGGCAGGTTCTTTATCAATAGTTTCATCGGAAGATATTCCAGAAGCCTTAGATTCTCTGCAACAATTGGAAGTTGATTATGTCAAGCTCTATGAAAGTACCTTGGATGGGGCACATTATCTAGACATAATTAAAGAAGCAGAGCGTCGCAAAATGATTACTTCTGGGCATATGCCTTTTACGGTGTCCCTAGAAGAAACAGTAACGGCTGGGATCGACAACATTGAGCATTTGTATTATATACTTAAAGGTTGTTCTTCTGAAGAAGACAGGATTACTGCAAAGGTGAAAAGCGGCGAACTCAGTTTCTGGAGCAGTATGGAGGCTTTGATTGCTACTTATGATGAAGCAACCGCTCAAAAAACATTTGCGCGTTTAAAAGCTAATAAGGTATCGGTGACTCCAACTTTACATATTGGGGATGTGCTGAGCTATTTAGACGAAGTCAATCACGATTTGGATCCTTATTTAAAAGAACTCGACTCTGCTTATATAAAAACCTATGAAGGCAGAATTCGTGGGGCTTTAAGCGCTTCCGCGAAAGCGAAAGAAAACCGCAAAGCATTGCAGCAATTGTTTGTCAAATTGGCAAATGACCTTCAAGATGCCGGAGTATCACTACTTGCAGGGTCTGATGGAGGTGCTTATAATTCTTATATCTATCCTGGTACTTCCTTACACGAAGAATTGAAGCAAATGGTAGTCTCAGGATTAACACCCGCCGAAGCTTTGCAAACCTCTACCTTGAATGGTAGTCGGTTTTTACAAAAAGAAGGTTACACTATGACCGCTGGCGCCAAAGCTGATCTAGTACTTTTGAATAAGAATCCGCTTGAGGTTATTGGGAATACTCAATCCATAGAACTAGTGATCAAAAATGGAAAGATTTTTGAATAAAATGTAGATCCTGTCCCTTATGTTGAAATCAGTTTTGACTTTGAAGCCTCCACTCTTTAAACTATCCCATGATTTTCACCAAGGTTTCTTTCAAGATGTCGTGATTAGAAAATTGACTAGCACCCACGCCTTTGCCTTTGACATCGGCTTCACGTAAAAGAGTAATGATTTGACTCACCTTTTTCATTGGATAATGCTTTGCCGCGACGGTGTACTCTCCAACGAAATATGGATTAACACCAAGGGTTTTGGCAACAGTGCTTTTATCCTTTGAAGGAAGTCCATGATATTTTAAAAGATTACTAAAGAAGCCATAAAGTGATGAAATGGTTAAAACTAGCGGATTGTCTTTTGGATTTTGAGTAAAGTATTGGGCGATGCGCTGTGCTTTTACGACATCCCGTTCTCCAACCGCTTTACGTAATTCAAAGCTATTGAAGTCTTTACTGATTCCAATATTTTCTTCAATTGCTTCTGGTGAAATCTCGCTTCCCTTTGGTAAAACGATCATGAGTTTTTCAAGTTCGTTTTTGATCTTCCCCAAACTCGTACCAAGGTAGTCGACTAAAATTTGGGCCGCTTTGGGTTGGATGTGGTAGCCTTCATCGATGAGAACACGGCGTAACCAATCCCCCACTTGATTTTCATATAGCTTTTTACTCTCGTAATGGATGCCACTCTTTTTTAAGGATTTGGCAAGAGCTTTTCGGCCATCGAGTTTTTTGTATTTATAGCAAACTACCAAAACGGTAGATGGTTGCGGATTATCAACATAAGAAGAAAGCTTATCTATGGTTCGCGATAGATCTTGAGCCTCTTTAACTATTACCACTTGGCGTTCGGCCATCATGGGATAGCGTTTTGCGTTACCCACAATATCTTCTACAGTAACATCACGACCGTAGAGAACCACCTGGTTAAAACCCTTATCAGCTTCATCGAGGAGGTTGTCTTCAATATAATCGGAGATTTGATCAATAAAGTACGGTTCTTCCCCACTGAGGAAATAGATGGGTTTTACCACTCCTTTTTTAATATCGGCGACTATGTTTTTTGCGTGTTGCACTATTGTGATTTGAGATGAGAACTCGTATTTTGCGGCATGCAAAATCTTGCGTTTCCTTCGTACGACTTCCGACTCAAAAGTAGCGAAAACAAACCGTTTATTTTTGACGTCGTGCGCAAAAAATTTGTCAGTCTTGCTCCCGAAGAATGGGTACGCCAGCATGTGCTGCATTTCCTGATACATACCAAGAAGTACCCACTCTCATTAATTAATGTAGAAAAGGAAATTAAGGTGGGAGACACTAAAAAACGTTATGACGTTGTGATCTTTCATCCAGATGGTAGCATTTTCCTTATAGTCGAATGTAAATCATACGCTATTCCGATTACACAGGGAGTATTTGATCAGATTGCTCGTTATAATCTTCAATTAGAAGCAGACTTATTAATGGTAACGAATGGCATGGTGCATTTTTATTGTACTATGGATTATACAGAAGAGAGATATGCTTTTTTACGCGAACTCCCAGATTACAGTGTTTCCAATTAAAATCACATCTTTGTAGTATGAATGTCGCCGTCGTTATTTTAAACTGGAATGGGAAACAACTCCTTGAAGCTTATTTGCCTTCTGTGGTGGAGCATTCTGAGGGTCATGCAACAGTTTATGTGGCAGATAACGCTTCTACCGATGATTCTATAGTCTTTGTTCGAGAGCAATTTGGCGTCCCAGCCAACTCCTTAAAACCGAGGGTAACCCTTATTGAAAACTTGACGAATGGCGGTTATGCAAAAGGATATAATGACGCGCTCAAAAAAATTGATGCAGACGTATATGTATTATTAAATAGTGATGTGGAAGTAACAGCCGGTTGGTTAGACCCTATGATTCGTTTGTTTGAAGAAGATTCAACTTTAGGAGCTGCACAACCCAAAATTAAAGATGCAAAGGATCGAAGTAAATTTGAATATGCCGGAGCAGCTGGTGGATTTCTAGATGCTTTTGGATACCCATATTGCCGAGGCCGTATTTTTGATCATTGTGAAGAAGATGTTGGTCAATATAATGACACGGTGGATGTGCAATGGGCCAGCGGGGCTTGTTTATTTATACGATCAGAAGTATACTGGGCCTTAGAAGGCCTTGATGAAGACTTTTTTGCCCATCAAGAAGAGATTGATCTTTGTTGGCGCGCAAAGAATCATGGTTGGCGTATTGTTTCCTGTGGAGAAAGTGAAGTATATCATTTAGGAGGTGCAACCTTGGCAAAAGCGAGTCCGAAGAAGACCTTTTACAACTTTAGAAATACTTTGTTTGCCTTAGTGAAGAATGTCAAAGGTCCTATAGTGATTTGGCGTGTAATTGCGAGATTGCTTCTGGATGGACTAGCAGCTATCAAATTTCTATTGGAGGGCAAACCCAAACATATACTCGCTATTTTAAATGCCCATCTTAGCTTTTATAGTTTCTTGCCAAGGCTCTTGAAAAAGCGTAAAAGAGGAATTCAAGGAAGGAATTATTACCATCGAGCTTCTATATTAAAAGACTATTACCTTCTTCAGAAACGTAGGTTTAAGGAATTAAACTAATCAAAGTATAAAAATGTGTTAATAGATACTTTAACATTTGTCAATTTTATACATTTACGTAACAATTTAAAATACAAATCGAAATGAAAAAAATGTTAGTTGTGACGGCCAGCGCACTCTTACTTTTGACCTCTTGTGTCTCTAAAAAGGAATATGCAGCAATGGAAGCACGTCAAAAAGAAACGCAGGACCTATTAAACACAGCCACAGTAAAATTAAATACTTGTTTGGAAGAAAAGGCCAGTGCTACTGCGACAGTGACAGCACTTAATGATCAAATTGCAACTCTTAAGGAAAACAATCAGGCTTTGATTAATACTCAAGGGAACTTGACTACACTTTCAACTCAAGGAGCTGTTTCTTTAGAAAATTCTTTAGAGCAGATTCGCGAAAAGGATTTACAAATCAAATATATGCGAGATGCGATTACTAAGAAAGATAGCGTAACGCTAGCCTTAGTAACGAGTCTTAAAGGAGCTTTAGGTAGTTTAGATGATGAGGATATTGAAATAAATGTAGAAAAGGGAGTGGTGTATGTATCTATTTCTGACAAGCTTTTATTCAAAAGTGGACGCTATGACATTACAACTGCAAGAGCTAAGGAGGTATTAGGAAAAGTAGCAACGGTTGTAATTGCGAGACCAGAATTAGAATTTATGGTAGAAGGACATACAGATGATCAGTCTATCCAGAATGCTGTCTTACAAGACAACTGGGATTTGAGTGTAAAACGAGCTACATCTGTAGTACGTATTTTACAAAACGAATTTAACGTACCTCCACAACGTATGGTGGCCGCAGGTCGAAGTTATTATGTTCCTTTAGAAAGTAATGATACTGCAGAAGGACGTTCTAGAAACAGACGTACTCGTATTGTAGTACTACCTAAATTGGACCAGTTCTACAAAATGGTAGAAGAAGGTATGAAAAAAGCAAAATAATACATTAATGTATGCTTACTTATAGTTTCGCTTAAAGCGAAATTTTAAAGCCACTCCTTGCGAGTGGCTTTTTTTTGTTCTAATAATTTATGAAATTAAAGGTTGGCTCCTCTGAAATTTGATGCTGCACCTCCTGTTGAAAAGTCAGAATTCCCTTTTACTTGAATAAATCCTTAAACAAACCTCTTAATGTTTTTAAAAAGGTTTAAAAACATCGATGAAGTACACAATAACTAAATATTATATCGATGAAATACACATTTTAAATATCAGATTTATCGACGAAATGCACTTACTTTAGTATAAATGTTAAATATTAGTGTATTTCACCGAGTAAATAGTGTTTTTTATCGACTAACTTGTATTTCATTCTATATTTGGATCAACAAATCACAGTTATTATGAAAAACATTACTTCAATTGTACTTTTAGTTGCTTTTTCTTTTTCGGCACTTGCGGGTGTTTCTCCAAAAGAAAAACAAGCCCTTGTTGATTTATACACTTCGACAAATGGTGCTGAATGGAACACGACTTGGAATTTAGATGCAGATGTATCTACTTGGAAAGGTGTTACTGTATTTAATGATAACGTAATCGCTTTAAGTTTGGTTGACAATAACCTAACTGGCAAACTTCCTTCTACTATTGGAGATCTTCAGAATCTTAAGGTTTTGAATCTTTATAAGAATAACATTACAGGAAATATTCCTTCTAGCCTATCTACTATTAAAGGCTTGAAGAGTTTAAATCTTTCTTTCAATAAAATCAATGGTGTTTTACCATCTAACTTCACATCTCTTTCAAACCTTGAGTATATGGATTTATTCTTCAATAATATTGAAGGTGAATTACCTCAAAACATTGGAGATATGAAGAAATTAAAAAGAATTAGTCTTTACAACAATAATATTAGCGGTGAACTACCTGCTTCTATCGTTGCTTTAGAGAACCTTAAGGATTTACAGTTAAGCAGTAATAGTCTTAGTGGTGCTTTACCAGAGGGTATGGAAGTACTTGTATCATTACAGAGACTAAGCGTATTTGATAATAATATGTCTGGTGATCTTCCAGCAGGAATTTCACAACTATCTAAATTGAGAGAATTAATGATTGCATCTAACAACTTTTCAACTAAAAAAACTACAGTAGTTGCAGCAAATAACTAAACGATTTTTACACTTGTTACCCCCAAATCATAATAACAGGTAACCTGAGAAACCTCCTTTTTAAGGGGGTTTTTCTTTGTTATACCCGTTCATTCCAACATACTCCCGTTTATTACTTGGCAATTTCATAGGAAGGCTTTTGGGTGCATCTTTGCCATGTAATCAAAAGGGGAATTATGAAAACCACAACCAACACACAGACAAGAACAAGAATTCAACAATTTGCACTTATACTTTTAGTAAGTATGGGTATACATACAGTAACTGCTCAAGTATCTAGCCCACAACGAGAAGCACTTGTTGATTTATACACTGAAACAAATGGCGCAGAATGGAACAAATCATGGGACCTTACTGCAGCAGTATCCACTTGGAGTGGCGTTACGGTTATAGACAACAAAGTAGTTGCCTTAAGTTTGATAAATAATAACCTTAATGGTTCTCTTCCAGTATCAATAGGTCAATTAACAGATCTAGCAACACTTAACTTACACAACAATAAGCTTACAGGTGCAGTTCCTAACTCCTTAGGAAATATCAAAACACTTAAATCCCTAAACCTTTCTTTAAATCAATTACAAGGTTTACTTCCTAATACCTTAGTAGACCTGTCAAATTTAGAGCACTTGGACATTTACTTTAATGACTTTAATGGAGATCTTTCGGCTATCACTCGTACAATGAAGAAACTATCAAGACTTACAAGTTTTGGAAATGAATTTCTTCCTATGACTAGTATGGCTATTAATACAAGTATTCAATACCAACATATTGATATCCAAGCTGATTCCAAAACGGCATCGGTAAACAAAATTAAACAACGTATCCTAGAGGTAAAAATATATCACTTAGATCGTCCAACATCAAAAATAATTTTAGATAATGGTACTAGCACCCAACTAGTATAATTACAAACAACAATGGCTTTCACCCCAATCGGTTGCCTTTCACCCCAGAATAATTAAGATTTTACGCAAACAAATATCTTTTTTTCAAAATGGCTTTCATCCCAAATGACAGCAAACAATAAAACCTTTTTTTGCCCAATACCTACTTATAATAAAAATGCCCCCATATGGAGGCATTTTTATTATATCTCTAGACTTCCTTTGCCTTCTCTAATGAGAATGGGTTCATCTCCAGTGAGGTCTATGACTGTTGAAGCCACATTATCTCCATATCCGCCATCAACGACAACATCAACAAGACGTTCCCATTTTTCAAAAATCAATTCTGGATCTGTCATATATTCTATTACTTCATCTTCATCATAAATAGATGTTGACACAATTGGGTTTCCTAGCGCCCGGACTAAGGCCTGGGTAATAGCGTTATCTGGCACCCTAATTCCAACCTCCTTTTTCTTTTTAAAGACGGTTGGTAGATTATTATTTCCCGGAAGGATAAATGTATAAGGCCCGGGTAATGCACGCTTGAGCAACTTGAAGGTTTTAGTGTCAATTTGCTTCACATAATCAGAAAGATTACTAAGGTCCTCACATACAAAGGAAAAATTTGCCTTTGCTAGCTTCACTCCTTTAATCTGTGCCAATTTCTCAAGTGCTCGATTATTGGTTATATCACAACCCAATGCATAGACTGTATCACTGGGGTAAATGACAAGTCCGCCTTTCTTTATTATTTTCACTACCCTTTGTATATCCTTAGGATTAGGGTTTTCTTCATATATTTTTATAAACTCCGCCATCTCAACCGTTTTGATATTTTAAAGATACGCCGTTTTTAAAAAAAGATAAACACATATTCTTTTCTAATTAGTTTCAGTGATAAAATCATTTGAACTATTTTAATGTGCAAATGCGTCACTCCATATAACATATTTTTACTTTTTTTACGTTAGCTATAAAACTAAATCCTATGAAAAGCTTCTCTTCCTACCTCCTACTATTTTCTTTTTTCTGCTTTGCGACCCTTTCCTGCAGTTCTACTGATGAAGAAACTATGGTTGTAATAGAGGAAATGGAAGAAGACGATGATACTACAGCTAGTTTAGAAGCTACTGTAATGCTTGATGTTTCTTATGGGTCAAATCCACAACAGGTGTACGACATCTATTTACCCGCAAATCGCACTGTGAGTAAAACCAAAGTCATTTTACTCGTGCATGGCGGTGGATGGACTGGTGGAGATAAAGCAGATATGACTGGCTTTGTAGATTTTGTGCAGGCTACTTTTCCAGATCATGCGGTGGTCAATACCAATTATGTTTTGGCAACATTAACAGGGATTCCTGCTTTTCCGAATCAATATGAAGATTTAGAGGCTGTGATTAATCAATTGCGAACACAAAAAGACGATTTACAAATCTTCCCAGAATTTGGAATGATTGGAACCAGTGCTGGAGCCCATCTGTCTATGATGTATGATTATGTTTATGATACTACCGACGAAGTGAAATTTGTCGCAAATATTGTGGGCCCATCTGATTTTACGGATCCTTTTTATGCTGATGATCCAAGTTTCGATCTTGCCTTGACATTATTTGTAGATGAAAGTGCATATCCCGCAGGAACTGACTATGCTGCGATTAACAGTCCAGTACAAGTAGTTACGGAAAGTGGTAGTCCTACTGCCATGTTTTATGGTGATATGGATCCATTAGTACCCTTATCAAATGGTAATCGTTTAGATTCGGCTTTATTTGCCAAAAATATTGAGCATGTTTATAGTGTATACAATGGAGGTCATGGTGATGACTGGAGTGATGCAGATCAGGCAGATTTAGTTATCAAAATTGGCGCTTATATCGATACTTACTTATCGATTCCTATTCAATAATTTTGAGCTTAGCAAAACGAAGTAACAGTTTTTTCAAGCCTCCGTTTTGAAAGTTGATTTCGGCCTTTTGATCTTGCCCCTTCCCTTCTATTCCCACAACAAATCCTCTCCCAAAACGAATGTGTTCTACGACAGTTCCTTCTGACAATTCTCCAGCCAGATTTGGCATAGGCGCACTATCTGTCGCGGGTTTGATTTTTCGCAATTTTCGCAATTGATCCTGTGAAGGTGTTCCCACTTTAGGCGGCGTACTACTTATTGGCTTCTTTAATCTAAGTTTAGATTTGTCAATATCTCCAAAGATATCGGCATCTACCAAAGGCTTATATCTGTAGCTATTCATAGGAGTTTGATAATCTAAATAGACATCATTAATTTCTTCTATAAATCGGCTTGGCTCTGCATCTACGAGTTTTCCCCAGCGATATCTCGATTCTGTATAGGTCAAATACGCTTGCTTTTCTGCTCGCGTAAGTGCAACATAGAATAAACGTCGTTCTTCTTCCAATTCGCTTCGAGTATTCATACTCATTGCACTTGGAAACAAATCTTCCTCCATCCCTACGATATATACAAAGGGAAATTCAAGGCCTTTTGCAAGATGGATGGTCATGAGTGCCACACGGTCTTCATCGCCTTTATCATCATCCATGGTGGTTGCTAGAGCAACATCTTCTAAGAATTCTGCCAGCGAACCGGTGGTGCCATCCAATTGTTTCTGCTCTTCAACAAAGTCACGCATTCCGTTGAGCAACTCCTCAATATTCTCCATACGAGCTACTCCTTCAGGAGTACCATCTTTTTTGAGTTCTTGAAGCAATCCAGTTTTCTTGGCAACATGTTCAGCGAGCTCAAATGCATCACCGCTTTCATCCATTATCTGAAAACTCTTGATCATGGTGACAAAATTTGCAATTCGTGTCTGAGTTCCTCTATTGATATTCATAGAAGCTCCCAACTGCTCAATCTTATCCATCACTTCAAAAATCGAGCGGCCATAATGTTTGGCAGCCACTACCAATTTATCAATAGTGGTGCTTCCAATCCCACGAGCAGGATAGTTGATCACACGTTTTAATGCTTCTTCATCCTTAGGATTAATCACGAGTCGTAAATAGCCCAAAACATCTTTAATCTCTTTGCGCTGGTAGAATGAGAGTCCGCCATAAATACGATATGGAATATCTCTCTTTCGCAAGGCGTCTTCCATAGCTCTTGACTGAGCATTGGTACGATATAAAATCGCAAAATCCCCATTCTTAAGCTGATTATTCATCCGATTCTCAAAGATACTAGACGCAACATAACGCCCCTCTTCTCCATCTGTGGGAGAACGATGTACAATGATTTGTCCGCCATCCTCGTTGGCAGTCCAGACCGTTTTGTCTAAACGCGTTTTATTCTTTTCAATGACCGAGTTGGCCGCTTCCACAATATTCTTTGAAGAGCGGTAATTTTGCTCTAATCGGTACATGGCTACATTATCATAATCCTTTTGAAAGTTCATAATGTTGCTAATATTTGCACCACGGAAGGCGTAAATACTCTGAGAGTCATCCCCTACAACGCAGATATTTTGAAACTTATCAGATAATGCTTTTACGATTAGGTATTGAGAGTGATTGGTATCTTGATACTCATCAACGAGGATATACTTAAAACGATTTTGATATTTCTGCAGCACTTCTGGAAACCTATTGAGTAGTTCGTTAGTGCGGAGTAATAAATCATCAAAATCCATAGCACCGGCTTTAAAGCAGCGGTCGACATACTCGGCATAGATTTCACCTACCCTTGGTCGCTTTGCCATGGCATCGGCTTCCATGAGTTCTGGATCATTTAGGTAGGCTTTGACCGTAATCAGGCTATTCTTAAAAGAAGAGATCCTATTTTGAATTTGTTTATACTTATAGACATCCTTATCGAGTTGCATCTCTTTGATGATGGCACTAATAAGTCGTTGTGAATCTTGGGTGTCGTAAATGGTAAAATTAGACGGGTAGCCTAATTTATCGGCTTCAAAGCGAAGAATTTTGGCAAAAACAGAGTGAAATGTTCCCATCCACAGGTTTTTGGCTTCTGTACTTCCTACGATACTAGAAATCCTTTTTTTCATCTCCCTTGCTGCCTTGTTCGTAAAGGTTAGCGACAGAATGTTAAAGGCATCTACTCCCTGACTCATCAGGTAAGCAATACGCAGTGTTAAGACACGAGTCTTTCCAGAACCGGCACCTGCAATTACAATAAGAGCTCCATCCTTATGTAAGGTAGGCGCACGTTGAGCCTCGTTAAGGCCCTCAATATATACTTCTAATTTTGAATCCATAGCAAGGTTCTAAAGTACGATATGACAGCTGAAACTGAAACCTCTCACTCACGTTTTTTTAGTGATTTTTTAACAAGCAAAATTCCTTTCTTTCAGCCACAAAACCACCTAAAAGTGTATCTTAACTCATTATTTAGAATATAACTTATGAAAAAACAACTCTGCCTAATTTTATTGTGTTGCGCTTTCGCGAAAGCGGTTACAGCCCAATCTACCTCAGTACCGGGAAATGTAATCCCTGAATTTGGAAAAACCTTCACCGTCGATAACCCTGACTTCAAGACGAATACAGAACACGTCTTTAAAGCGGTCTTCGATGTTGCCAAGGCACCTGAAGACCCAAGTGAAAGAAACCGTTATATCGAAACGATTGCACGTTTTTTGAATATGCATGAAAAAGCAGGTGTGCCTGTTAAGAACTTAAAAGTTCGCATGGCCATGCATGGGCAAGCAGCTTATGGCTTACTTAAAAATGAGTTTTACAAAGAGAAATTTGGCGTTGACAATCCTAATATAGCCTTACTTGAAGCTCTTGATAAATCAGGAGTTGAGATCATTTTATGCGGACAAACGGCTGGCTCACGTAATCTGTCAGAAGAAAGACGTATTCCCTTGACAAAACTTGCCTTATCGGCGATGACTATATTAATACAATCACAAGATGAGGGCTATCGCATGATCGCTTTCTAACGGGACAAAATCCGTATCTTTTCATTCTCAAACCAATAATTACCTTATAACCAAGTGTCCTGCAGCTTGCAGGGACCTAATACTCAACACATGAAGAAATTAATTTTACCTGCCCTACTCCTATTGGGTACTGTTGCTTTTGCACAAACTGACTTCGATAAAGACGTTGCCTCTGTAAAAGATAAAGTCATTGAATGGCGCCGTGATTTTCACGAAAATCCTGAGCTTTCTAATCGCGAATTCAAAACAGCAGAAAAAATTGCCAAGCATTTAAGATCCTTAGGCATCGAAGTACAAACAGGTGTTGCCAAAACAGGAGTCGTAGGCCTTTTAAAAGGAGATCATCCTGGAAAAGTAGTCGCCTTACGCGCCGATATTGATGGCCTCCCAGTTACCGAAAGAAACGATCTTGCCTTTAAATCAAATGTAAAAACAGAATTTCTTGGTCAAGAAACGGGTGTGATGCATGCCTGTGGACACGATACACACACTGCCATCCTTATGGGTGTCGCAGAAGTTTTATCTAAAAACAAAGACAAAATTCACGGTACAGTAAAGTTTATTTTCCAACCTGCTGAAGAGGGAGCACCTCCAGGAGAAGTTGGCGGAGCAAGTGAAATGATTAAAGAAGGTGTGCTTAAAAACCCAGATGTTGATGCCATTTTTGGACTGCACATCAATTCAGGAACACCTGTCAATACGATCCGTTACAAACCGGGAGGAACGATGGCCGCTGTTGAACGTTTTGTCGTTACCGTTAAAGGAAAACAAACGCATGGGAGTCAGCCTTGGAGTGGTGTAGATCCAATTTATATTTCGGCTAAGATTATTGATGGCTTTCAGAGTATTATTTCAAGAGAATCTCGCTTGATCGATGAGCCTGCAGTAATTACAGTAGGTAAAATCACCGCGGGTGTTCGCTTTAATATCATCCCAGAAAGTGCAGAGATGATAGGAACTGTGCGTACCCTAGATCCAGACATGCGAACTAAGATTATAAGACGTATGACAGAAATGGCTGGAGATATTGCTAAGGCTTACGGAGGTTCTGCTACCGTTGAATGGCAAAACAATACTGCGGTGACCTTTAATGATTTAGAACTAACGGCTCAAATGCTTCCGACTTTGCAGAAAGTGGGCGGTGCAGAAAATATCAATTTGACGAAAGCAACGACGGGCGGAGAGGATTTCTCTTTCTTTCAGGAGCTTGTTCCTGGTTTCTATTTCTTCTTAGGCGGAATGTCACCAGGCAGCACCGAGGCTTTCCCTCACCATACGCCTGACTTCTTTATTGACGAGTCCGGATTTCAGTTGGGAGTAAAAGCATTGAGTCAGTTGAGTATTGATTATTTAAATGCGAAGTAAGAACAGAGACAAAAGTTAAAGGTTAACGGATAACGATTAAAAGACCAACAACCAAAGACTAAAGACAGGAGACAGGAGACAGGAGACAGGAGACAGGAGACAGGAGA